>Ga0194118_10005339_pt1 | contig 13467 bp, 12 predicted proteins | sample TA2MahsurfametaG_2_FD_148662 | JGI IMG/M metagenome (GOLD analysis project Ga0194118, IMG submission 148662) | Freshwater microbial communities from Lake Tanganyika, Tanzania - TA2015013 Mahale N5 surface | ecosystem: Environmental > Aquatic > Freshwater > Lake | place: Tanzania: Lake...
TGTTCTTACGGTAAAAAAAGTCAAGGAAAAAGGCGTTCAGCAGAACAATGAGTCTGCGATCATCGCTTCTGCAGTTCTTGCAGAGATTCAAGCGGTGGATCGTCGTGTCAAAAATGAGGCCAGTTTAAAGAACATTGAGGGCCTAAATAATTATATCAAAAAAGCAGGAAATAAAGCCAAGAGAGCGAAATTTATCTCTGTAAATCCACAGTGGTTGACGGGATTAAAAGGTTGGAAGAATTATCTTGTGCAAGAGGCAAAGAACCTGGAAGGGAAAATATTCGGCTTGGAGGGTCAAAAACCCACTTCGAAGACCAAAAAGGCCCTTAGAGATCTGAAAGATACGACTCAAAGACTGAAAAAGATGATTAATACGGTTACCCCGATTTTAGAGCAATCGACAAATTTGACTGCTCCAGTTGTGAGTGATCCAAAAGCATCGATATCCCAACAGAAACAGGACAAGAAAAGGGAGAAAAAAGCGGCGTTGAAGGCCAAAAAAGCAGAAGTTGCCTCTGCTCTTAGGGGATAAGTTGCATCGTTAAGAGGGTGTAGCAAGGGGTGTTTGGGCACCCCTTTTTGATATCTATACGTTGACACAACGGCTTTCAGTCAGCTGACAACACTCAGAGCGATTGTAGAGTTGTTGACTGGCAATGCCACTGGTGTGGAATGCGGCCTCATGGGGGTGTGTAGTGTGCACCTGTTGGCGGGGGGCATTGTTTCTGTCTGAACCAAACATATTGAACGTATAATAGGGAACAAAATGTCCTGTTTTTTATAATTTTCAAAGACATATTAATGTTTTTTTTTTTTGTTTTGTTTTATAAATAAAAAGTTTTGCAATAATGTGCTGTTAGGTGTAAAAAAGACCTGGATTTTCAAAAAAATATGATATGATGGTTTATGTTAAACACAAACTGGATTAAAAAAAAATGAAAAAAAATGTATGGTTGGCCTTACTTTGCCTCAGCGTTGGGGTTGCGAGTGATGGTGTGAAGGGTGCGGATGGTGTGAAGGGTGCGCTGAGTAACTCAGAGATGAACCGTGTTTATCAGATTCTGAAGGGTAAGGATCTGAGTCAGGATCAAATAAGTGAACTGAAAAAATACCTTACTATGGCAGATAATGATCAACTAAATGATCTATTTGGACCAGTGATGGAAAAATTGAGTGAACAGGAAAATAAAGTAGGGCAGAAGGCTCAGCAACAACAGAATATTCCTGCTGTACCGCAACAATACCTAGCCGCACCAGCCCCAGCCCCAGCCCCAGCCCCAGCCCCAGCCCCAGCCCCAGCAGCAGTCAATGCAGCACCGGTTGCACCAGCGAAGGACCAGGCCGTGATCGACATTTTAAAATTAAGAGATAAATTACTCGCTTTTTCTCTAAAAGATCTTGTGAAGATGAATTCTGAAGAATTTGAGAAAACTTTAGGCGACTATAATCTATTGTTTAATAATATTTCAGATGGTGATTTACGGAAACTTGGCGATAAGATAGTGGTTGCTAGAGCGATTAGAGATAACGAAGATCCCGAGGGTCTTGGTAGGAACAACCGTACAATGTATGAGCGATATATGGCTGAGAACCGTCCAGGTGGTCGTCAAAACAACAATGCTGATGAAAACGATGAAGAGCTGCAAGCAGCCCTTAAGGCAATCAAAGAAATGGAAGAGGAGGAGCAAAGGAAAGAAAATGAAGAGCTGCAACGCGTCATTCAGCTCAGCGAATTAGAGGAAAAGCAAAGGTTAGAAGATGAAAAGACATATGAGCAACAAATGCAAGAAGCCAATCGGCAAAGCCTAAACAAGAATTGGGTTAATGATCTATATGTACAGATGTACTACCCAGACATTCAGCTCAGCGAAGTAGAGGAAAAGCAAAGGTTAGAAGATGAAAAGACATATGAGCAACAAATGCAAGAAGCCAAGCGGCAAAGCCTAGCAGAGGCAAAGCAATTAAAGCAACGCTCTGTGTTGAATCAAGAGCAACGCTCTGTGTTGAGTCAGCTGAAGAAATCAGGTTTGTCAGAACAAGAGCAAAGCAGTATTCGAAAATTGCTAGTTGAATCAGGCGAGATACCAGACAAAGTTCATCGTAAAATTGAGAAATCAATAAAAAGAAAGAAAGAAAAACCTCGGAAAAAAGATATCGCTATTGAAAAAGCAGCAGCAGGTGCGGAAAATGCGAAAAAAGTTTGGAAGAATGTCGCCTATGTTATGCGCGGCTTTTTCGAAAAAGGCTTTGAATCTTTTAAATCAGATATAGATCAAATATATAAAAATAAAAGTAAGAGAGCGAATGCTCAGGCCAACTCTGATTTTGAGAAAATTGCACCTTTCTTCAAAGGAGTTCAGGATGATTTTAGCGCTTTTGATGAGGGTCCCGAGCCATTCAAAATTGAAAACAAAAGACAATTGTTGGATATGCTGAAAATGACCCAAAAATACGTAAAATTAATAGGATCTTCCGATTTGGATAAGAATTTTACAAATTTGGTGGAATTAATTAAGAACAAATCTATAGCTAGCTTGGCAGGAGAGAGTCTAACCCAAAAAACAAAGAAAGAGCTCGATTCTTGGTCAACAAAATTTGGTCTTGCCAAAGCAGACAATATCCAAAGTGCGATTCAGCAATCAAAATCACAATCATCTGTTTTTGGTTTAGACCAAATTGAAACAATCATTTCAAAATGGATTCCACAAGAAGCAAGTGAATCGGAAGAAGTTTGCAGAAATGCCATGCGGCTGAAGGAAAAACCAAGAATGGTGCAAAAAATCTTTGGAAAAATTGTAGAAGAAGCGATTCCATTTTATGCCCCTTTTGGATGGACTGAGGATCAAAATAAAGTGAAGGAATTGTTAAGCGAGAAAATAGAGTGTTTGGCGGATGCATCTGTTGAAAAAATAAGACCAAAAAAAATCTCTAATGAAAACGAAGAAATGAGAAAAAAAAGATTGCAATATTTTGAAAAACTGATAAAAAAATAAAAGAAATCTCTGATGAAAACGAAGAAATGAGAAAAACTGATGAAAACGCAGAAATGAGAAAAAAAAGATTGCAATATTTTGAAAAACTGATAAAAAAATAAAAGAAATCTCTGATGAAAACGAAGAAATGAGAAAAACTGATGAAAACGCAGAAATGAGAAAAACTTATGAAAACGCAGAAATGAGAAAAAAAAGATTGCAATATTTTAAACGCAACTAAAATATTGTCGGCTAGATGAATAAACGAAAAGGGGTGCTTAAAAAGTTCCCCTTTTTTACCTGTGTGTCGGATGTTTGTTTTTCATTGTCTTGCATTTGAACCGTTGCAAACGGTGTAACGTTGCCATTATATCATCATTCATGTTGGTAAAAAACAAAATGGTAATTCTGTTTCAAACCATTAACCAAGCATAAAAACGAACGTTTAAATACAACCTTTAAACACAAACGCTGTTAGACAAGGGGTGTCAGAGCGGCACCATGGATATAAAGTGGTGCTGTCTGGCTATACTCCCACAGCGGGCTTTCAGTACCCCTTACAGCGGGCTTTCAGTACCCCTGATCAAACATCAATTCAATGCGACGATCTTTTGAAGAGTGTTTACCCAAAACCAGAGGGCGAAATTCCCCAAACCCTGCCACAGCCAAACGCTCGGATGGAAATCCTGCGCTGATCAAGAAATTGGCCACAGAGATGGCTCGAGCCGTGGATAATTCCAAGTTGGACTTAAAGCGTCCTTTTGCACTGATGGGGGTTAAATCTGTATGACCATCAATGCGTAAAACCCATGACACGTTTTTCGGAATACGCTGCATGATGTCGTGCAGCGCGTTGCAAAACGCCGTTAATTCTTGCTTGCCCTTGGTATTAATGGCGGCAGACCCTAAATCAAATAGAATTTCAGAGGAAAAGATGAACCGATCGCCCACAATACGAATTTCTTTAAGATCTTGCAGGGCTTTTTTTAACTCACCAAAAAAAACAGAACGTGCATCGGACAGACTGTGAATTTCTTTTAACAACGCCGCTTCTAATTGATCGGATATGTCTTTGTTCTTCTGATTCAAATTCTCTATGGTCTGCTGGGCGTTGGCATGCTCGGTGCTCAAGGTTTTCCAGGCCGATTCTGTTTCAACCAGGCGTGCTTGAACCTCGGCGTACAGCGTTTCCCATTTGGATATTTGGTTTTTTCGATTGATCAAGATTTTATTGTTCTGCTTTATCTTTTCTTGCAGCGTGTTTAACTTGGTTTGCAACAGAACCAAAGATGAATCTTTTCCCTGCATGATACTGCGGGTACAAACATACGACACCACAAAAATCATGAAGGCAAAGAGGATCACCGTCAGCAACGCAGATAAGGCGTCAACAAATCCGGGCCATACATGATTGGTCAGACTGTTATGGTCCTCTTTTGGTCTATTGCGATGAGACAAGCGATGCGGCAACATCACGATTGGGGCTCCTTTAATGCTTTAAGATTTCTTTTTCTTTTTCAGCCAACAAACGCTCTATTTCCGCAATGGTATCATCCACAATTTTTTGTACCTCTTTTTTCAAGTTGTGCCATTCATCTTCTGAAAAATCATCCTTGCTGACACCATCCAATGTTTCGCGTCGCACATTTCGTACGCCGATTTTGGTGTTTTCGGCATGATCTTTTGCTATTTTTGCAAATTCTTTGCGGCGCTCTTGAGTTAACTCTGGCAAGTGAACCTTTAGAATATTTCCATCAATCACAGGATTCATACCAAAAGCTTGTAGTGCTTTTGATACCGCAGAAACCACGCTTGAATCCCAAACCTGAATGCTTAGGGTGCGTGCTTCGGGTGCACTGACGGTGGATACTTGGGATAACGGGGTGCGACCACCATAGGCTTCTACGGTTAATGATTCCAGAAGCGCTGGGGTGGCTCTGGATGTGCGTACACCAGACAAACGGGTTTTTAATGCATCCAAACTGGACGCCAATTCCTTTTTCAATTCGGCAACGATGCTGTTTTGCATGGTCATCAGATTTGTTTCAAATATTATGGACCAGTATAGGCCATTATGGCTCGCATTTCAAAGAGGGGGGTCTGGACATGCATTATATGTATTGTTCATTTTTTTTTGATACAATCAGCTATCACTATTTTTTTGTGCTTTTTATTTTTTTTCATCAAAACAAAACTATTTTTATTTCTGGGGTATTCGTTGTTTTTTGCCATCTTGTTATGGTCTGTGCAAAAAGCACGCCTGTTGTTGTCAAGAACGCGCAATCGTTCAGCATGACGGCCAAAAAAGTGGCGGCACCTAGGACAAAAATAACCACATCTGCCACAAAAACACCGTTGCCTGTATCATTGTCTGGCGGGGCAACCATGTCTGCTGCGCTTGCTTTTCCTGCTGTTGTGCAGCCCCCTCTGCCTGTTCTGCCGAAAACCCCGTCCATGCCCAATACCCCCACAGCACCCCAGAGCCCTATTGTTCCTACGGCCCTCATGGGATTTGGGAATTTTTGGAATAATATGTCTAGTTTAACCACAGCAAACACGACCATTTCCATGAATACTGGGAATTATTTTGGTCCTGGGGCCACCATTATGAATGCAAACTTGGGCAATGTGAATATCGGTGTTGCACCATCGGTAAAATCATATGGTCCATCCGTTTATTGGTAATTTTACAGTATAAAGGTTTTAAATAAAAACTAATTTACGTTTTTTAAACAAAAAGAACTTATATTTAGAAATGAATCAACCAAAGAAAAAACAATGCACAGTATTTTCTGTGCTGTATATTCAAAAAAAGGAAAAATTATGAAAAAGTTTAATATGTTCGCGTTAATTGCATTGTCATTGGCCGCTGTTGGAAATGTGGGGGCGACTGGTGGTACGCAGTTTGGTGCATTACCATCTTCTTTCCCTACTCCGATTGTGAATCGGTCGGGAGCTTTGAAGGCTCTGAAGATAGCATCACGGCCAACCAGTAATAACCTTGTGTCCAACGCGTTGAGTAAGACCAATGCCCTTGCCGTAAGTGCAATGGGTGCGTTGACAGCCAATACAAAAGCAGGGACCAAGGCCAAGTTTGACTCTACAGCCTTCCAACAGGGTGCGCAGGTTACTAACGAGCAAACTTCTCAAGTATCCGGTGGTATGAATCAGATGGGGCAAAACGTTGCAGCATCTAATAATGTAACAACAAATATGCTTACTGGTGCTAACCTTAGGAATATTAAAGCAGTAGTCGACACTCAACCCAACCCAACGTCTGCCATGAGCACGCTGACTTCGAATACGAAGAACACAGGTAATGTCAGCTTCATAAACAGCAGTATAGCAAAACCAGGTGCTCCTTCTGTGGGTAATTCCAATGGTCAGGCTGGAGAACCAGGTGTGTTGCCATCCGCAGGAACAGCCCAAGCAACCGTTGTTTCAGCGAAAGATGGAGCCTTTGGTAACGTGACTTCGAAAATTGGATTGATGACTCAAGGTTCTAGCAACTCCATGGGCGGATCGATTGGATCGACCAACAACTTGAACCTTATGGGTAATTTTGGTTCAAACAGCTAATTCGTTGGATTGCAAGGATTCAAGGAATATATGGCCTGCCCCAGCTGGGGTAGGTTTTTTTATATATTTAAGAATGATATTGTCTTTTTTTTAAACAAAAGCGTATAAAGTATAATAAAATTAAAATATTTTAAAAATGAAAAATCTCAACCGTGGTGCTATTTTTTGCATCATTTTTACACCTTCTTTTTTTGCAACGACGGTTTTTGCAAGCACAGGTGCGTCCATTCCTAAACCATCTGCGCGAATGTCTATCCCATCAAGGGGCACAATTCTTTGTCTAGCTGAACGGGTAAAGCGGGTGACAGCGCTTTCTGCCGTTGATGCCATAACCAAAGGCAAATCTAGCATGAGTTTTAATTCTGCAGCCTTTACCCACGGGGCCCAGTTGAATAGCAACAATTCATCTATGGTTCAGGGGGCGTCTTCTGTACAGGCAGGGACAAGTGCTGGCAGCACAGTATTAAACAGCGATTTGCTAACCGGGGCAAACTTGACGACTGTTGGAAAGATGTTTTCTGGGGCGACTGGAAATTTGGTCAAAAAAATGCAAACCAGCGCCATTGCGTCAAAAAATATCAGCACGTCGGGCTCTGCGTCTACAAAAGTCAAGGGGGATGCTGGAACTCTGGGGAACTCTTCGTTTTCTCAAGCGAGTACGGTTCTGGGGGCAACTGTGGCGCAAGGTCCAGTGACGGGCTCTGTAGGGACGGTCAACCTTACTGGAAATGTCTCTAATCCCAACAGTTGATTTTTACCAAATGTTTTTTGTCTTTGTTCATATTATTTTGATACAATGAACAAAAAAGGATTTAATACAATGAAATTTAAAAGCATATTGTTTTGTGTTTTTTGTCTTTTTGGATGGACCAGTGTTAAAATGAACGCGCTGTTGATGGTAAAAAACAAACCCTCTGTATCCAAAAAAAGCTCTGTATCCAAAAAAACTTCTGTATCCAAAAAAACTTCTGTATCCAAGACCTTGTCTAGGCCTTTAAGTCGCATTGCATTCGCAGAATCTGCACTTGCATCTTCTGCCCCTGGCAGTACGGTGAGCTCAAACGCCACGGTCAGCGGAACAAGCCTGTCGGATCTGAATCTTGGTACTGTTGGGGCGTTGTCTAATGTGAGCAGTAAAACCACAGGTAATACGAGCATCAGTTTGGATGGAGCGGCATTCATGAATGGAGCAACCATTGCGGTGGGGTCTAGTAATGACGTTCAGGGGGCCCAACAATCGATAGGCAATGTGTTGGGGGGCAGTAACACCACCGCGGTTTCGGGTTATTCTGGTGCTACGCTTGGTTCTGCGTCCAGTTTCAACGGGGGAACGTCTAGCGGAGTAAGCAACATATCCAATCAAACCACAGGAGACTTTGCGTTCCATATGAATGGCGGGGCAGGGGGTGGGGTGGGTTCATTGACATTGCAAAACGGATCAGCGGTCGTGGGAGGGCGGACCACAACGAGTATTGTGGGGGGAGCAACTCATTATTCCCAGTTATCAGCGAATTGATCTGCTTATCATGCACATTTTTACAGATCTGTATTAAAATATTATACAATTATTAATAAATATAAAATAAAATGGATAAAATGAATTACTAATGGATTTTTAAATGGAGTGTGTAAAAAATAGTGACTTTTTGAACAGTCTGGGCTGTCCAAGGAGAAGAGACGGCATTCGGTGGTGCCTGATCATTGTATTAACCCTGGGGGCGGCATTGGTTGGCGCACGGCCGCCTGGTGCCACCATCGCTTCTGGAACGAGTAAGCCTTCTCTGAATTCTTCAAGATCGATGCGATCATTGCGCGCCATTCATATGAATATGAAACAACCAAACTTTTATAATACAACCACATATTTAACCTTGAATATGACGAATCATTTGCAAAATGCAACCATCAGCGGGTCCAGTGTGGGTAACGGTGTTTTAAATGCCAGAAGCATTGCTCCTTTTGCCGGGCAAAGTTAATCTTTTTTTATCAAAAAAAATGTTATGTTTAAAATAAATAAAAATGCAAAAGGAATATATAATGAAAAGTGGTAATTTTTTAACAAACATATCATCTTTTTTATCTTTGGCTGTGATCTTATCAGGCGCGTTTAATCAGTCTGTTTCCGCGGGATTTAATAGACAAAACAAGCTGGCAGCAGAGCTAAGCGCAATGACCTTCAATCAGAGTGGTGGATTGGTTTTACCCCAGCCGTTAGCAATCCCGGCACCAACTATTTCTCCACCAAGTGCTGCTCCTTCTCCTGCACCAAGTGCTGCTCCTCCTTCTCCTGCACCAAGTGCTGCTCCTTCTTCTGCGCCAGTAACCACACAATCAGAAGTTGCAAGTGGTCCCAGTCTTGAAGAAAAGAAGATCGAGTAAATTGTAAAAAAAGAGATCGATGAAATTGTAAAAAAAGTGATGACAAAAGAGATCAAATTTGCTAATAAGTGTGTTCTTCAAAAAAAAGGGAAAAAGCTAAAAGGGCATGACCAGAAAACAAGTAAAAAAGTAACTGCGGCCTAATGATTTTATCCTCATAACGTATCATCGGCAGGGGTGTTTACCCTGTTGGTGGATACATGGTATTATAAAAACATTGATTTTTTGGTGCAAATACGACTGTGTCTCCTCTTATTGACGATATTCAAGAAGAACTGCGTCGCGAAGATTTTTTTAATACATTAAAAAAGCGATTGCCCTGGATCATTGGCGCGGTCGCAGCCGTATTAATGGCCACCTCTGGGTATACATTCGTGCAGTGGAGGGCGGAAAAAAACCTGGTTTTATACGAAAATCTGTACGAACAAGCCTTGGAAAAAATAGAACAAAAAGACCATGTGGGTGCAGAAAAATTGTTACAAGATGTGGCAAAACAGTGTCCAGGATTGGAATTTCTGGCCCTGATGACATTGGCTGATATACACAAAACACAGCTGATTGACATGACAGAGCCATCTGCGGATTCGTTGTCGAAAAAAACGGAACAAAGACCGTCAGGTGATGCCGATCCCCAGATATTTCTCGATGTGCGTAAAAAACTCGCGTCATTGGATTATCGCCTCTTATCTCGATTTTCAGATGCTGAACTGAGTCAGTTTTTATCCTTGTGCCGATTCATGTTGGATGCCAAACAACCATGGTCTTATTTTGGGCCTTCTCAACTGATTCGTTATCATCATGGGTCCAAAACAGACACGGTGCCCGTTCCTTTGTCGGCTCAAGATGTGACCAACAGTTTGAATGGATTTCATGCCAACCCGATGTGGGTGCCGCTTAGCAAGGCCATCAGTACCATAGAATATTCCAAGGGCAGTGCAGAGCAGAGCACGTCGTTAAAAGAATGGATTCAGCATTCAAACACCCCCATGCCGTTGATGACCTTGATGGGATTGGCTCAGGATTTTCATAGATGAAAAAGTCAGTCACCCCGTCTCGTTTTAAAAACATGTCCTGTAGCCTGATGTGCGTTGGGTTATTATCTGGGTGTTCCGGATTAAGTCGACTGTTTCAGGCCAAGAAAATCCCTGTTCAAGGTGTGCGTACGGCATTATATGCACCAGAATTCAAAGAGACGGAAAAAGCCGTTTTTTCTGTTGACAAACTTCGGTCCACTCTAATATCTGCCCAGCAATGGCCTCAACCCGGTTTGAACTCTAATCATCATATGGGGGCGTTTGCACTCAATGGCGAGCCATCTTGGTCCTTACATCGTGTGTGGAAAAGGGGGGTATCCAGAGGAGTCACATTACCCGTTGCCCCTGTAAGCACCACCGATCGTATATTCATTATGGATCATGCTGGGTTTTTATCAGCCTTGGATTGGAATGGTCGAACCCTGTGGTCGGTCCAGGTTAATCGAGAAAAAAATACCTATGGTATGGGGGGCGGTCTAGCCACGGATGGAGAACGTGTTTACGTCACCACACCACACAAGTGGGTTTTGGCACTGGATTGCGCCAGTGGAAAAGTGCTGTGGTCATATCGTCTGATGCATCCCGCACGCAATGGTTTAGCCATTTCTGGCAACAGGCTGGCCTTGTTAACGTTGGGCAATCAAACGATCGTTTTGGATGCCTGCACGGGCAAAGAGGTGTGGGATGATCAGGGTATGAAAGAAGATACCTTGATTTTAGGAGGTTCCATTCCGGCTGTGACAAGAGATCGGGTGATTGTAGCCAGCGTATCAGGGGAAATAATGGCTCTGTCTTTGGATTCTGGCGACCGATTGTGGGACAGGCCTTTGGCCACCATCAGTTCTGCAGAGGGTGAAAAGAATTTCAGACATTTGCAAGCTTATCCTGTGGTGGTGGGATCCCAGGTCTATGCCACAAGTGATCATGGTCATATCATGTGCTGTGATCTCTATTCGGGTGATGTGATATGGTCGCGCGATGCGGGCGGTATGCAAACTCCCATCGTTGTGGGCGATGTTTTGATCGCATTGACCAGTATGGGGCACTGTGTGGCCATGGATCGGCATACTGGAAAAGAGTATTGGACCATTGTGTTGCCCAAATTAAAACCTGAATCTAACCGTTGGTTTGGCCCCGTTATGGCGGGTAATGTGTTGTATGTTTTAAGTTCAAATGGTCAACTGTGTGCGTACGACCCCTATCAAAAGGGGAATCTTATTTCACAACAATTCATCAGTGATGGGTATACCATGGCTCCCATCCCCGTTAATGGTGGGTTGTTGTTGTTTTCTGAAAACGGATATTTGTCTTTTTATCAGCGTAAATTCACAAAAAATACGTGTAAAGTGGTGCAGGGTAAACAATGACGGCCTATGGTGCGGTGTTCGCTGTTGTCTCAGACCGTATTTGGTGGGCACGCATTAAAAACATCTGGCGGTTAGAAGAGGGTAAGGTGTGATTCGCGTCAAATGTTAAGGATATGCTGGGCATGTCTTTCAAAAGATCCATTTTTCTATGCGTTGGTGTTGCGTCCCCCAGGAATTCCTTGTCATGGCACCCCGGCAGGAAGTCATTTCGCGCGCCCGGCAGGAATTGAACCTGCGACACCAGGATTAGGAATCCTGTGCTCTATCCCCTGAGCTACGGGCGCTTATTGTATATATACCATAACTGTTAGAGAAATTCAAAGTGTAACTGGAGATAAGCCTGGTACAGAATCTAGCGGATAGGGTATGGTGTCAATCTGGGAATACCCTTCTATGCCTGCCCCCATGTCTGGCCTAATGTCTGCCCATCACCCCCTACACGGGAACATGCTGTATCCATTTGCCGCAACAGGTGTCCGTTTACACCGCACCAAGAGAGGCCAATGGTCATGCTTTTTTCCCTGTAAAATTTGTTATGATGACAATAGGATAACAACAAGATTGGTCATAATGAATGTACGCGGTGTAACGGGGTTGAGAGGAGGCAGACGTGTACCGTATTGATGGCGTACTGACCCAAAACACCTCATGCCCATGGATCCAATCATGGGCATCCAACAGATTATCCATGATGTGTGTGGGATTGATGGGGGCGCTGATGATGGCTCCACTGCATGTGTGGTTGGCTGGTGTGGTATCGATTGTGCTGTTGATGCTGGCCGGATGGATGTGTGTTTCAGGCAGACAAGCACAGCGATGCGCGTGGTGGTGGGGATATGGATTTTACATGGGCAGTTTGTATTGGATTGGTCATGGATTGTGGGTGGATGCCGCACGTTTTGCTTGGTTTTGGCCTGTGGTTTTTTTGGTTTCTCCCGCCATTTTAGCCATTTATACAGCCCTGATGATGGGCATTGTGGTGCGCGTAAAGGTCTGGTTGGATTGGTCTTGTCTGGAATATGCGTTGGGTTTTGCCTTGATGTGGGCAACCATGGAGTGGATTCAAGGACATGCTTTTACAGGCTTTCCTTGGACATTGGTGGCGTATATGTGGGGTGATTGTTTGCCTGTGGCTCAGATGGTTGCCTATGTGGGGGTCTATGGCTTGGGTTTATTGACCGTATGTTGGATAGCCGTGATGGGGTGGTGTATTTTGGATGCCCATCAACGGTCAAAATCCGTGATGATTGGTCTGATCAGGGGTTGTGGTGTCGGTGTGCTGGGTATAGGGATGTGCAGTGTTCTGGGTGTCATGCGTTTAGTCCAATATCCCACCCAATATCATGAAAAGATCGTATTGCGCTGTGTTCAACCTGCCATTGATCAAAAGGAAAAAATTGATCCCAGCTATGCCACGGCCCATTGGGATACATTATGGACATTGTCTCACACCCCATTATTCAATCCACCCATCGTTGTGATTTGGCCAGAGGGCGCCTTGCCCTGGTCCATCAGCCCGGATACGCGGCATGCCTTGCCTGAATTTGATGCGCCCGTGGTATTCATCGGCGGAGATTATCGTGATGATGGAGATAAGATCTATAATACTCTGTTGATGAAAAGGTCTGGTTGCGGTGTTGTTCCCCTCTATGCCAAACAACATTTATTGCCGTTTGGGGAATATTTTCCTGGACGCAGCTGGTTGGAAAAGATCGTACCAAAAGGGGTGTTGGCTAAAGTCACCCCAGGAGCCCACGATTTTTCTACCGGAGCGGTCGCAAGCACCGTCGTGACATCGACAGGGGGATGGCCCACCACAGAAACAGCAGGTTTCACGGCAACAGGGGTTGGTTATCTTTTGACATGCCCAGAATTGCCCCCTTTTCGCTGCTTGATTTGTTACGAATCCATTTTTCCGGGCACCATCAGAATGCCGTCCGTTATCCCAAAAACGACACACTCACCACAGACAGCATCTGTAACGGCCCAACACATGGATCCTCTGTCATTAGGGAAAAGCGCAGCACACCCCACACAAAGGAACCCCGTGATTCAGCCAGAATGGATTTTAAACATCACGAATGATGGTTGGTTTGGCCAATCCTGGGGCCCATATCAACATTTTGTGTGTGCCCG
>Ga0194118_10005340_pt1 | contig 13465 bp, 9 predicted proteins | sample TA2MahsurfametaG_2_FD_148662 | JGI IMG/M metagenome (GOLD analysis project Ga0194118, IMG submission 148662) | Freshwater microbial communities from Lake Tanganyika, Tanzania - TA2015013 Mahale N5 surface | ecosystem: Environmental > Aquatic > Freshwater > Lake | place: Tanzania: Lake Tanganyika...
TTTTGCACCCAATGGTCGAGGAAGCCAAAGAGGCTGTCGGGTCAATGGGGGACGATACTCCGTTAGCAGTTTTATCAGATAAATATAGACCATTACATCACTTTTTTAGACAAAATTTTAGTCAGGTAACTAATCCACCAATAGACTCATTAAGAGAAAATAAGGTAATGAGTTTAAAAACTAGATTTGGAAATCTAGGAAATATTCTAGATTTTGATACTTTAACAAAAAAAAATATTTATGTTTTAAATAGTCCAATATTATCAAATTCCCAATTTGATAAATTTATAAATTTTTTTGGTAAAAATTCAATAATTATTGATTGTACATTTTTAAAAGATCAAAATTTATTTGATGCCATTAATAAAATACAAAAGGACTCGGAGATAGCAGTTAGACAAGGGATATCTCAACTAATATTAAGTGATAAAAACTTATCAGAATCTAAACTTGTTATTCCTATGCTCTTATGTGTGGGAGCTATTAATTCTTTTTTAATTAAAAAAAAAATAAGAGGTTATGTATCAATTAATGTTCAATCTGGAGAAGCGTTAGATACTCATTCATTTGCTACTTTAATTGGTGCAGGGGCAACAACTGTAAATCCATATTTAGCTTTCGATAGTTTATATCAAAGACATCAGAAAAAATTATTCGACCAATATAGTTTTGATGAATGTGTTGAGAGATACATTAAATCTGTTAATGATGGTCTTCTTAAGATAATGTCAAAAATGGGCATTTCAGTTTTAAGCTCTTATCGAGGTGGGTGTAATTTTGAAACAATTGGTTTAAGTAGAACAATAGTCTCAGATTATTTTCCCGGAGTTATATCCAAAATATCAGGCATTGGATTAACCGGCATTGAAAAAAAAATTAGAGCAATTCATAAAGATGCTTTCGAACCATCTGAGACAATCCTTCCAATAGGTGGAATTTATAGATATCGAAAAAATGGTGAAACTCATCAATATCAAGGAAAATTAATTCATTTACTTCAGAGTGCAGTAGGGTCTAATTCTTATGATACGTACAAGAAATACGTAGAGGGAATTTATAATTTGCCTCCAATAAATCTAAGAGACTTAATAAATTTTAGAAAAAAAAAGTTAAAATTGCCAGTTGATATTTCTGAAGTAGAACCAATTGAAAGTATTATGAAAAGGTTTGGAAGTGGAAGTATGTCTCATGGAGCTTTATCAAAAGAGGCTCATGAAACATTAGCAATAGCCATGAATAGAATTAGAGGTGCTTCTTGCAGCGGAGAAGGAGGAGAAGACGAAATTAGGTTCAAATCATCAAATGGAGGAGATAATGCAAATTCAAGAGTTAAGCAGATAGCATCAGCTAGATTTGGAGTGACGATAAATTATCTTAATAATTGTAACGAGATTGAAATAAAAATTGCTCAAGGAGCAAAGCCAGGAGAAGGGGGACAATTGCCTGGTTTTAAAGTTACGGAGGAAATTGCAAGATTAAGACATTCGACACCTGGAGTAACTTTAATATCACCACCTCCTCATCATGACATTTATTCCATAGAAGATTTGGCCCAACTAATTTATGATTTAAAACAAGTAAATCCAAAAGCTAGAATTGGAGTAAAATTAGTTGCATCATCAGGGATTGGTACAATTGCAGCCGGAGTAGCAAAAGCTAAAGCTGACATTATTTTAATTTCGGGTCATAATGGTGGAACAGGTGCATCACCAGTTACAAGTGTAAAGTATGCTGGGATTCCTTGGGAAATGGGACTAACTGAAACTAATCAAGTTTTAACTTTGAACAATTTAAGACACAAAGTAACTTTAAGAACTGACGGTGGTATTAAAACTGGAAGAGATGTTGTAATTGCAGCTATGATGGGGGCTGAGGAATATGGTGTAGCCACAACCGCTTTGGTGGCTATGGGGTGCATAATGGTTAGACAATGCCACTCAAATACATGCCCAGTTGGCGTATGTACTCAAGATGAAAAATTAAGAAAAAAATTTTCAGGCACTCCAGATAAAGTTGTTAATTTATTTTCATTCATAGCAACAGAGGTTAGAGAAATTTTGGCAAGACTAGGATTTAAATCTTTAAATGAAATTATTGGTAGAACAGATTTGCTAATGCAAGTAAATAAATCTTCTCAAAATTTTTATGATTTAGATCTAAATCCATTATTTGTTCAGGCAGATGCCGGTGGAAACAAAAGATTCTGTGAAAATAGAGAAATTAATTTTGTTCCAGATACTTTAGATGAAGGAATTTGGCCTGAGGTACAAAATGCATTGGATAATTCTCACAAACTAGAAAAAGAATTTTTAATTCAAAATTCTAATAGAGCTGTGGGAACTAGAATTTCTCATTATCTTTATAAAAAATATGGTCATGATAAACTAAAAGAAAATTCTTTAATTTTAAATTTTAAAGGCTCAGCTGGGCAATCATTTGGAGCCTTTTCTATAAAAGGTTTAAAACTTATTCTTAAGGGGGATGCCAATGATTATGTAGGCAAAGGTCTATCAGGCGCTACAATTTCTATTAAGTTGTCTGATGAAAGTAATTTAATTTCAAATGAGAATACTATTATAGGAAATACAGTTCTTTATGGAGCAACATCTGGAAAATTATTTGCAGCCGGACAGGCTGGGGAAAGATTTGCAGTGAGAAATTCCGGAGCAATAACTGTTATTGAGGGATGTGGCTCAAATGGGTGCGAATATATGACTGGGGGGACTGCAATAATTTTAGGAGAAGTTGGAGATAATTTTGCTGCTGGAATGACAGGAGGTATGGCATTTATTTATGACAAATCAAAGGATTTTGAAAAAAAAATAAATTCAGAGTCAGTGGTTTGGCAAAATATTGAAACGGATTATTGGATTAAATATCTTAAAGATTTGGTTATGGAGCATTTTTTAGAAACTGGCTCTAATCTATCTAAAAAAATTATTGAAAATTTTGACAGTGAAATAAATAATTTTATTCAAGTATGTCCCAAAGAGATGATTGAAAAGTTAAAAAATCCAATTACTTTAAATAGCTTTATTAGAGAGGTAAGCTAAATAATTAAACTAAGCTCTTTCAATATAATATTCAGATTTTTTTTATTTGATAAACTATGGTCTCCATTTTTTATTATTACTAATTTTTTTTGAGCATTATTAAAAATTTTCAAAATTTTTTTTGAATACAATTTTGGTACTACTTTATCTTTATCTCCATGAATCATAACTACTTTTATGTTTTCATTAAATTTTTTATTAAAAATTTTATTTTGTTTTCCATTTTTAATTAGTTGGTAAGTAATAGGATACTCATAATTTCCTTGCTTTAGATAATAAACTTTTTTATGAATTATTATTGATTTTATTTTCTTACTAAATTTTCTCCACATTAAGTTTTCTAAAAATTCTGGCGCTGAGCCAATTCCTAAAAAACCTTTAATTTTTTTTTTAAAAAATTTAAATTGATTTAGTGCAATCCAAGCACCCATGCTTGATCCAACTAAAAAAAAATAGTTTTTTTTAACTACCTTTTTAATAAGCACGGTTGTTTCTTTGCTCCATTTAGAAATATTCCCATCTATAAATTTTCCTGAAGATTTGCCATGACCTGAATATTCCAGACTTAAAAAACCTAATTTATTTTTAATGGCAAAGTTTAAAAATGCTTTGGGCTTTTTCCCTTCTAGATTAGACATGAAGCCGTGTAAAAAAACTATATAAGGTGCGTTTTTTCTTATTTTTTTTATATACCTAATTTTCTTTAGTTTTGATATTTTCAAATAACTAAAGTTTATCATAAGAGTTTATAAGCTTTCCTCATTATTATATAATTATAACAAATGTCATCTAATTTAAAAGTTTTGCAAGTTATACCTAAATTAGGATACGGAGGAGCAGAAACAGGCTGTTACGATATCGCACATTATCTTCCAGAAAATAATTGTGAGTCTTTTATCGCCACTAGTGGTGGCGAATTACTCAAATTTATAGATAGAAAAAAAGTAAAAGTGATAAGGTTGCCCGTTCAGAGTAAAAACTTTTTGTTAATAATAATAAATATTTTCGCGCTATTGTTTGTAATTTTATTTTATAATATTTCGATTGTTCATGCTAGAAGTAGAGCGCCTGCATGGTCATGTTTAATAGCTTGTAAAATTACTGGTAGAAAATTTGTTACAACTTTTCATGGAACCTATAATTTTAATAATAAATATAAAAAGTTTTATAACTCAGTTATGCTAAGATCTGATTTGATAATTGCTGGTTCCAATTTTATTTTTTCTCATATTAAAAATAACTATAATAATTATCTAAATAACAAAAAAAAATTTTTAGTAATTTTTAGAGGTATAAATGTTGATTACTTTGACCCAGCTACAAAATTGGAAATTGATGAAAAAAAATTATTAAAAAATTGGCAGATTAGTAAAGATAAAAAAATTATTTTATTGCCAGGAAGATTAACATCTTGGAAAGGACAAGAAGTGTTTATTGACGCAATTAATCTTATAAATATCGAGTTGGGTTATGAGGCTTTTTATGGGGTTATTCTTGGAAGCGATCAAGGAAGAGATTTATATAAAAAAAAACTTATTAGACTTTCTGAAAAATACAGACTTACTAAACAACTAAAATTTATTGATCATTGTAAAGATATGGCTCTAGCATATAAAATTTCAGATATAGTGGTTTCAGCTTCAACTGAACCTGAGTCATTCGGAAGGGTTGCAGCAGAAGCTCAAGCAATGGAAAAACCAATAATTGCAAGTAATATTGGTGGTTCCAACGAAATAGTTATTGATGAAAAGACAGGATTTTTATTCGATTCAGGAAATGCAAAATCTTTAAGTAAAAAAATTTTGAAGGTGTTAAATTTGGATCAAACATCATTGAAATTAATGGGAGTTGAGGGTAGAAAAAATGTCATTAAAAAATTTAATGTTGAAAAAATGTGTTTTTCTACTTATTCAGAATATAAAAAACTTTTAAATTAAATGCCAACAATAACCCTACCAGATGGAAAGAATATAAGATTTCTAGACAAAATTACAGGTTTGCAAATTGCAGAAAAAATAAGCAACTCTCTAGCCAAACAAGCCATTGTTATTAGCGTAGATGGTGTCCTTAAAGACTTAGATTATGTAATTGATAAGGATTGTTCTATAAAAATTTTTACTTCAAAAAATGAAGAAGGTCTTCAAACAATAAGACATGATACAGCTCATATTTTAGCAATGGCAGTTCAAGAATTATTTCCGGGCACACAGGTTACTATTGGTCCAGTAATAGAAAATGGTTTTTATTATGATTTTGCAAGAAAAGAACCATTCACAAAGGAAGATCTGATTAAAATTGAAAATAAGATGAGAGAAATTGTTGATAGAAATGAAATCACTAAAAGAGAGATTTGGGATAGAAATAAAGCTGTAAATCATTTTAAAAAAAAAGGGGAAATTTACAAGGCAGAATTAATTAGAGCTATTCCCGAGGACGAAGAAGTATCAATTTATTATCATGGCCAATGGCACGATCTTTGTCGAGGACCTCATTTACTTTCTACTGGAAAAATAGGAAAATATTTTAAGTTAATGAAAGTTTCAGGAGCTTATTGGCGTGGTGACTCAAAAAATGAAATGTTGCAAAGAATTTATGGAACCAGTTGGGCGACTCAAAAAGATTTAGATGAGTACTTAAAAAGAATTGAAGAGTCTGAGAAAAGAGATCATAGAAAATTAGGTAAAGAAATGGATCTGTTTCACTTTAGAGAAGAGAGTCCAGGCACTGTTTTTTGGCATGAAAAAGGATGGACACTTTTTCAAAAGTTAATTAATTATATGAGAAACAAACAAAATAATGCTGGTTATAAAGAAGTTAATACTCCAGAAATCTTAGATAGAGAACTTTGGGAGAAATCTGGACATTGGGAAAAGTTTGGTGAACACATGTATACTTCAACCACGCCTGATGAAAAAGTTTTTGCAATAAAACCGATGAACTGTCCAGGTCATATTCAGGTCTTTAATCAGGGTTTAAAAAGTTATAGAGATTTGCCATTAAGAATATCAGAGTTTGGTAAGGTTCATAGATATGAACCATCAGGCTCACTTCATGGGCTTTTAAGAGTTCGTGGATTTACACAAGATGATGCCCATATTTTTTGCACTGAGGATCAAATTACGAGTGAATGCCTAATAGTGACAAATTTAATTTTAGATATTTATAAAGAACTTGGATTTGAAAATGTAATTTTAAAATATTCTGATAGACCAGATTTAAGAGTTGGCAGTGATAGTATTTGGGAAAAAGCAGAATTAGCATTGTTAGATGCTGTTAAAGCATCGAAACTTGAATACACAGTCAATAAAGGTCAAGGCGCGTTTTATGGTCCTAAAATTGAATTTGTTTTAAGAGATGCTATTGGCAGAGATTGGCAATGTGGAACTCTACAAGTAGATTTAAATTTGCCAAGTAGATTAGAGGCTTCATATGTTGATAAAGATGGAATTAAAAAAGTACCAGTAATGCTTCATAGAGCTTTATTTGGATCTCTGGAGAGATTTATAGGAATTTTAATTGAACATTATGCCGGTAAGTTTCCTTTTTGGATCTCACCGTTACAAACCGTGGTAATTCCTGTTACTGAAGATTTTAATGATTATGCTTCAGAAGTATCAAAAAAAATAAGACATGTCGGAATTAGTTCAATTGCAGATACAAAAAAACATAACCTAAATTATAAAATTAGAGACCATTCGCAAGCGAAAATACCTCTTTTGTTAATTTGCGGTAAAAAAGAAGTTGACAGTAACTCAGTAACTATTAGAAGATTGGACTCAAATGATCATCAAAATATGAATTTAGACGTTTTCTTACAAACCTTCTCTGCTTTAAATAAAGTATCTTAGACATAAGTGGTAGATTTCAAGCAAAATAATTTTCAAAAAAAAACTTTAGATAGAAGTCCTAAATCTAATAATAGAATTACATCTCCGGAAGTTCAAGTAATTGGTAGTGAAGGACAAAACCTTGGAATAATAAATACTAACGAAGCTATTTCTATGGCAAAAAATTTAGGACTAGATTTAATTGAGATTTCACCAAATACAAATCCACCAGTATGTAAAATAATGGATATGGGAAAGTTTAAATATGATGCACAAAAAAAAGCCAATCTTGCAAAAAAAAAACAAAAAATTGTTCTTTTAAAAGAAATAAAAATGAGACCAGTCACCGAAACCCACGACTATGAATTTAAAGTTAAAAATGCAAAAAAATTTATTTCTAAAGGTGATAAGGTAAAATTTACCATTAAATTTAAAGGTCGTGAACTTCAGCACTCATATTTAGGTAATGAGTTGATGAATAAGATTAAAGAAGATATGAAAGATATTGGAAAGGTGGAATTACATCCCAAATTTGATGGTAAGCAAATGATCATGGTAATTCAACCTTTATAAGTCTTATTAGAGGTTGTAAAATTATACTAATCTTTGTATAACACCGCACAATTATGCCAAAACTTAAAACAAAAAGTTCAGCAAAAAAAAGATTTAAAATATCCGCCACAGGCAAAGTAATGAGTGCCCAAGCTGGTAAAAGACACGGAATGATTAAAAGATCAAATAAGCAAATAAGAAATTTAAGAGGCACCACTACGCTTTCAAAACAAGATGGAAAAATTGTTAAATCGTATATGCCATATAATTTAAGAGGTTAAAATGGCAAGAGTAAAAAGAGGTGTAACTAGTCGAGCAAAGCATAAAAAAGTTTTAAAAGCTGTCAAAGGTCAATGGGGCAGAAGAAAAAATACTATCAGAGTTGCAAAGCAAGCTATGGAAAAGGCTATGCAATATGCTTACAGAGATCGAAGAACTAAAAAAAGACATTTTAAATCATTATGGATTCAAAGGATAAATGCGGGCGTAAGAGCAGAAGGATTAACTTATTCAAAATTCATTAATGGTCTTAGTAAGTGCGGTATAACCATTGATAGAAAAGTATTAGCAGAAATAGCATACGATAATCCAGAGGCCTTTAAAACTATCGTGCAAAAAGCCCAATCAGCTTTAAATTAATCTTCACTATTGTTTTTATTTGGTGAAGAAATAATCTGCATTTATGACAGATATTAAAAAAATTAGAGATGAATATTTAAATAAATTAAAACAAAATTTAGAACTTCATGAAGTTAATCAAATCAAAACAGATTTATTCGGAAAAAATGGTTTAATTTCATCCCAATTTAAAAAAATTAATTTAATTGCAGAAGCAGAAAGAAAAGATTTTGCATCTAATTTAAATATTATAAAAAGTGAACTTCAAGATTTAATTAATTTTAAAATAAATGAAATTGGAACTAGTCAAATTAATAAAAAATTAGATAAAGAAAAGATAGATATAACTTTACCAGAAAGACCTTTTATTCTGGGAAAAATTCATCCAGTATCACAAACTATTGATGAAATTTCATCTATTTTTTCAGAAATAGGCTTTAGCGTTGAAGAGGGGCCAGATGTTGAAAATGAATATAATAATTTTACAGCTCTTAATACTCCAGACAATCATCCTGCAAGGGACTTACATGATACTTTTTATTTGGCCGAAAATAAAGAAAGATTATTAAGGACTCATACTTCACCAGTTCAAATCAGAACTATGTTAAAAGATAAACCTCCATTTAAAATTATAGCTCCGGGCAGAACTTATAGATCTGATAGCGATCAAACACACTCGCCAATGTTTCATCAGGTTGAAGGATTGCATATTGATGAAAAAATAAACATGGGTCATTTAAAGGGTTGTTTAAATTATTTTATAAAAGAATTTTTTGAAGTTAAAAATATTAAGATGAGATTTAGACCAAGCCACTTTCCTTTCACTGAACCTTCAGCAGAGGTAGACATTGGATATGAATTAAAAGATGGGAAAATAGTAATTGGTGAAGGCGATAAATGGTTAGAAATATTAGGTTGTGGAATGGTCCATCCAAATGTTCTTAAAAATGTTAATGTAAATTCTATTAAATACCAAGGGTATGCTTTTGGAATTGGTATTGATCGTTTAGCAATGCTTAAATATGGCATTAATGATTTAAGGGCTTTTTTCGAATGTGATTACAGGTGGTTAAATCATTTTGGATTTGATCCTCTGGATGTTCCAAGCAATTATAGAGGCATAAGTAGATGAAAATAACTTTTAATTGGATAAAAGATCATTTAAAAACCAATCAAACCGAAAGCAAATTACTAGAGAGGTTAACTAATATTGGACTAGAAGTTGAGTCGATAACAAATACTGCTAAAGGTTTAGAAAAATTTTTAGTTGCAAAAATATTAAAAGCAGAAAAGCATCCTAATGGTGATAGACTAAAAGTTTGCGATGTTGATATTGGGAATGATCAAGTAATAAAAGTTGTTTGTGGCGCATTAAATGCTAGAGATGGTTTATTAACTGTCTATGCTCCACCAGGTGCAACAATTCCAAAAACTAAAATGAAATTAGAAATTTCCAAAATTAGAGGTGTAACCTCTTATGGAATGCTTTGTTCTGAAGCTGAATTAAATCTATCAAATGAAAGTGAAGGAATTATAGAATTGGTTAAAGAAAATTTTGATAAGAAAGTTGGTCAATCATATTTTCAAAAAATGAATGCTAATTTAATTGATTTATCAATTACAACAAATAGACCTGATTGTTTGGGAGTAAGAGGAATAGCAAGGGATTTAGCAGCAAGTGGTTTTGGAGAATTAAATCAATTAAAAAATGAAAAATTAAGCTCTCAACTTAAACAAAAAATTAAGGTTAAAATTACCAAAGAAGATAATCAAGGATGTACAGTATTTGGAAGTTGCTTAATTTCTAATGTTAAAAATACTGAAAGTCCAAAATGGTTAAAAGAAAAAATTATCTCAATTGGACAAAAACCTATATCTGCAATCGTAGATATAACTAACTATGTAATGTTTGATCTCAATCGACCTCTTCACTCTTATGATGCTGATAATATCAAAAAAAATATTATTGTTAGAAATTCAAAAAAAGGTGAAACCTTTATAGCTCTTGATAATAAAGAATACAAACTACAAGATGATATGTGCGTTATTTCTGATGAGAGTGGAGTCCTTGGTTTAGGAGGTATAATCGGAGGTACTAGGACCGCTACAACATTTGATACAAAAAATGTTTTAATTGAGTCTGCTTATTTTCTGCCTAGATCAATAAGAAAAACTTCAAAACTATTAAACATTGATACTGATGCTAAATTTAGATTTGAAAGAGGAATAGATCCTAATTCAATTGAAATGGGTTTAAATCGAGCTGCAAAATTAATCAAAGATATTTGTGGTGGTGATATAAGCAAAATAGATATTCAAAAAACTAAAATTTATAAAAAAAAAATTATCAAATTCAATACTACTCTGTTTGAAAAGATTTCAGGATTTAGAATACAAACCAAAAAAATGGTTGAAATTTTAAAAGATTTAGGTTTTGAAGTTCAAAATAAAAAAAATTTTTTGAATTTAAAAGTACCCTCCTGGAGACCTGATATTTCCCAAGAAATTGATATAATAGAAGAATTATTAAGAATTTATGGTTATAATAAAATAAAGTCATTTGAGCCTATTAAAAATAGAATAAAACCAACTTTAAATAAAACTCAAAAATTATTTCATTTTCTTCAAAGATCGGTAGCTTCAAAAGGTTATATAGAAAATATTACTTGGTCATTTTCAGACTCAAAAATTAACAAGTTGTTTAAAGGGGATAAGAAAGAAATTAGAATTATAAACCCAATAAGCTTAGATCTTGATGTTTTAAGAAATTCAATATTTTCAAATTTGATTATTTATTTAAACAAGAATTTAGATAGAGGTTTTAAAGATTTGTCATTTTTTGAAATTGGTCCAGAGTTTTATGGTTCTTTACCTGGTGAACAGGAAACGGTAATAGCAGGTTTGAGCTCTGGTTACGTTTCTAGATTATCCTGGTTAGAAAAAGATAGAAAAATTGATGTTTATGATGTCAAAAGAGATGTTATTCAAACATTAGTTGAAGCAGGTTACAATCAATCTAAATTTTTTTTAGATGAAAAAACACCTAGTTATTATCACCCAGGGAAATCTGGAAGAATTTTTTTAGATAAAGATAAAAATAAAGTTGCTGCACATTTTGGAGAAATTCATCCCAATATCCTAAAGCAAATAGATATAAAAACAGAGTCATTAATTGGATTTGAAATATATTTAAATAATTTAAAAGAAACAAAAAAAAATCTTAGGGATCAGCGATCGAAATTTGAAATATCAGATTTTCAAAAATCTGAGAGAGATTTTGCCTTTATTGTGGATAAGCAAATTGAAGCGCAAGTATTGGTAGATATAATATTAAATACGGATAAAGATTTAATTAAAAGTGTTAAAATTTTTGATGTTTACGAGGGAGAAAATATACCAAGTAATAAAAAATCTGTAGCTTTAAATGTTACTATTCAATCATCACACAAGACATTAAACGATCAAGATTTAGAAAAGATTAATCAACTAATTATCCATTCTGTAGAAAATAAAACTGGTGCTAAAATTAGATCGTAAAAAATGAGCACGATTGATCATATAAGAAATTTTGCAATTATTGCTCATATAGATCATGGTAAATCTACTTTAGCAGATCGAATAATCCATAAATGCGGAGGTTTAACAGATCGAGAAATGAAAGAGCAGGTCTTAGATACGATGGATATTGAAAGAGAAAGAGGAATAACCATTAAGGCTCAAACAGTTAAACTAAACTATAAAGCAAAAAATGGTAAAGATTATATTTTAAATATAATAGATACACCAGGTCATGTTGATTTTAGTTATGAAGTTAGTAGATCTTTATATGCGTGTGAAGGTTCAATATTAATTGTTGATAGCACTCAAGGCGTTGAAGCTCAGACATTAGCAAATGTTTATCAAGCATTAGATATTAATCATCAAATAATTCCTGTATTAAATAAAATTGATTTACCAGCATCAGATATTGAAAAAACAAAAAAACAAATAGAAGATGTAATTGGAATTGACACTGAAAACGCAATTGCCTGTTCAGGAAAAACAGGTCAAGGAGTTAATGAAATTTTAGAAAAAATAGTTAATTTTTTGCCAGGTCCTATAGGCAATCCCCAAGATAATTTAAAATGTTTATTGGTTGATAGTTGGTATGATACTTACCTTGGAGTAGTCATTTTGATTAGAGTTATAAACGGAAAAATTTTAAAAAATATGAAAATTAAAATGATGTCAACAAATCAAGAATATATTATTGAAAAGGTTGGTATTTTTACACCAAAGCCAAAAGACATAAATGAATTAAACGCTGGCGAAATTGGTTTTATTACTACAGGCATTAAAACTGTACTTGAAACAAAAGTTGGAGATACAATATGTGATGCTACAAAACCAACTATTAAGGCATTGCCTGGTTTTAAACCAAGTAAGCCAGTTGTGTTTTGTGGTTTATTTCCGGTTGATAGCTCTGAATACCAGAAATTAAAAGATGGTTTAGCAAAATTACAATTAAATGATGCAAGTTTTTCTTTTGAAGCTGAATCATCATCAGCTTTAGGGTTAGGTTTTAGATGTGGTTTTCTTGGTCTTTTACACTTAGAAATTATTACTGAAAGACTGCAAAGAGAGTTTGATGTAAATTTATTAACTACTACTCCTGGAGTTGTTTATAAGGTTTATCTTATTAGTGGAAATATGCTAGACTTACAAAATCCATCTACTTTACCAGATCCAACTCAAATTAAAATTATTGAAGAGCCTTGGATTAAAGCAACCATTATATCACCTGATCAATATCTGGGATCAATAATAAAATTATGCCAAGACAAAAGAGGTATTCAAAAAAATTTAAATTATTCAGGCAATAGGGCTATCTTAAGTTATGAACTTCCATTAAATGAAGTGATTTTTGATTTTAACGATCGTTTAAAATCTATGACAAGTGGTTATGCAAGCTTTGACTATGAGATAATAGGTTATAGAGAAGGCGATTTAGTTAAACTCGGGATATTAGTTAATGGTGAGTCTGTTGACGCACTAGCTCTGATGGTTCATAAGGATTTTGCTGTAAGACAAGGAAGATTAATGTGTGAGAGATTAAAAGACTTAATACCAAGGCATCAATTTCAAATACCAATCCAAGCTGCTATTGGTGGAAAAGTTATAGCAAGAGAGACAATATCTGGTTACAGAAAAGATGTTATCAGCAGAATACATGGTGGAGGAGCCAGAGATAGGAAAAAAAAACTTTTAGAAAAACAAAAAAAGGGAAAAGCCAGAATGAGACAGTTTGGCAGTGTTGATATTCCTAAGGAGGCCTTTATTGAGGTTTTGAAAATAAATAAAAATAATAGTTAATTGATAAATGAAAATATATGACTGTTTTACTTATTTTAATGAGGATTTAATTTTAGATTTAAG
>Ga0194118_10005343_pt1 | contig 13463 bp, 14 predicted proteins | sample TA2MahsurfametaG_2_FD_148662 | JGI IMG/M metagenome (GOLD analysis project Ga0194118, IMG submission 148662) | Freshwater microbial communities from Lake Tanganyika, Tanzania - TA2015013 Mahale N5 surface | ecosystem: Environmental > Aquatic > Freshwater > Lake | place: Tanzania: Lake...
AGAGCAACAACGGGCAGCGGCTGCAGAAACCGATGTCAGTGGAAGGCAAAAAGATGATGTTATTATCCATGTCGAAGGAAGAAAAGCCAGATCCCCGGAAAGGGGAGGACCAGCGCCAGAAACGAAACCTGAAGCAAAAGCAGCACCAGAAAAGGGAAAAGCCCAGGAAGCAAAAGCAGCACCAGAAAAGGGAAAAGCCCAGGAAGCAAAAGCAGCACCAGAAAAGGGAAAAGCCCAGGAAGCTAAACCTGAAGCAAAAGCAGCACCAGAAAAGGGAAAAGCACAGGAAGCCAAAACCAGTCAAGATAACCCCGAAATTGTAGAAATTGATGGACAAAAATTTCAAAGAACAAGTAATGAAGATGAACGGTTTATATTTGATCCCTCCGAAAATTTACGAAGATTTAAAGAAGGTGTTAAAGATACGTTTAATCCAATCAGATGGGTTAAAAAAGCCAAAAAGGAATCGTCTAAAACAAATAAACAATTTGAAGAGGAACAAGTTAAAAAAAAATTAGATAAAAAAAAGAAAGATCAAGCGAAAGTAGATAAATCACAAGAAAAGAAAGAAGCAGATGCTGCAACCAATAAATCACAAGAAAAGAAAGAAGCAGATGCTGCAACCGATAAATCACAAGAAAAGAAAGAAGCAGATGCTGCAACCGATAAATCACAAGATAAACCTAAAGATGCTGAAACCGATAAGGAAAAACCCAAGGATGACGAATCAAAAGAAAAAATCGATATTAAATTTCAAAAAAAAGAAGGAAAAATTGATGAAGAAACGGCAAGTGTCAATTCCGAAAATGACAAAAGGGCCGAACAAATTAGGGGTATTGATTTAACCAAATATAGAGAAAAATTCATGAAATATAAAGAACGATTCATACAATATTATCAAACTACTAAAATTTATACTTACATACATAAACCATTGAGTGGTGCTTATCAAAAAATGATCGATTTAAAAAATTGGAGACCTATCGGAGTGCGTGATTTTTTTACAAATTGGAGAAGCATTCCAATGGTTGGTCTAAATGCATTGGGAAGCATCTACAAAGGAATGACTTGGTTGAATGCAAAACTTATGAAATTCACAAGTGCCTTAGGTGATTTATCAACTCAATTTGTAAAAGCCATGGCCAAATGGGTAGAAGAAGCGGCATTGTTATTAGTCAGCCAAATAGCCATAACCGGTTCAGACGGTCAGGAACAAGCCATATCGGGTTTCGGTATAATTCTTGCCGGTGCAAAAAAAATTGTTGATAAAATTACGGATCAAGGTGGTAAAAACGTCAATGAATTTGCGGAATATGTTGGTAGTTTTGTAAAACAAAAAACAAGGAATATAGTCTTTGATATAGCTGAAGATAAGATTCTAGGAAAAAAGGAAACGGGTGGCTGGTTGAGATGGTCATTTGATTGGATCAAAACGGGGGTTATAAAAATACTAGGTGCAGTCAATTTTGTTTCAGATAAATTAGACCAAATACAAAATTCAATAGCTAGTTCTAGTGCAGAGATGTGGAATAAATTTGTGGGCATAAATTTAACAGCCAGTGTTGGAAAAATGATAGCGGATGTAATAGATGGAATACCCGAAGAAATTGATGAAAATGATCAAACTCATCGTGAAGCTTTAGGAAAAGCATTTGAAAAAGCAGGCAAGACCATAACGCCATTTGTGGATGCAGTTCAAGGCATATTAAAACCAGGCGGAATATCTCGATTTGTTTATATTATGGCTAAAAATAAAGAAACGTATGCAAATTATATCGTTTTTGGCACACAGAATTTGCCAAGTGCTCTTGAGACGATACGAAAAGGCATACTTCTGATATTGGAATCATATAGTATGAAATTAGCGGTTATCGCTGATTTGGCCGTTTCAATAGTTAAGGAAATCGGAACTATTATGAAAAGCATGATTTCAAACGGATTTGACATATTAAAAGGCCTTTTAGAACAAATATCAAATGCTGCATATTTTCTTGTAAGTAACACCGGACCTGGTGGGTCATCGTTTTCATTAAAGGGGGCAAGAAAGATTTGGTCCGCATTAAACAGTATAACCGGTGATTTTATTCAATCATTTAAAAATTTATTTGAAGTGTTTAAAATTGGTTTTCTGCGATGGGTTGATATTACAATTAGTGATGACTGGTGGGGATTGGGATGGGTTAAGAACAAAGTAATGAATATGGGAATTCCACAAAAATTTGACAATCAAGACATGAATAAATATAATTTTTTGGCGGCTGGTGGACATAGAAACCGATTAAAACTGTTACCATCAACTACAAGCATATAAAAATAAACGTTTTTATTAATGTAAGTTGAAATCGAACATTAAAATGTATTTTTCAAAAGCAGGATGCATTTATATTATGTTTCTGTCATTTTTGGTGTATTTGCATAAATACGTATATGCCGCAGGCGATGAGTTGTTGTTGAAATTTAATAAAACAAAACCGGATCTAGTTTTAACGCCCTTTAAAAAAAAATACATCATTAAAAACATTTGGAAATCGGCAGTGTTGCTTTTAATTTTAATATCGGGTTCGATTGCCGTTTTTGATGGATTTTTTAATAATGTTTGGTCCAATTTAACCTTTTTTGTTTGGGGAACGGTATATGTGTCCCTGGATTTAAGCGGATTAATTTTTGTTCGCGGTTTACCCACTGCAACAAAAATACATCATTCAATTGTCATCGTTCTTGGTAGTTTGAATGCGATAACCGACTACTATGAACCTGGATATTATCGCAGCATATTAATCTACACCTACTTTTCAATTGTTCCATTTATTGTTAATTTTTATTTGGCCTACCGTTATTTGGAATGCAACGAAATCAAAAAGAAAACGGTAGCCAAAATAAGTAGCATTATTTATGCGGTTTCTCTTGGCACGAATGTTCTTTGCAATTTGATTTTTTTTGCAACCGAACCATTTTCATGGACCATCGTATTTTATTTTGCAAGTTATAGTTTAATTATGAACGATGACATCAAACTGATTCGGTTCTTGATTGATGAGTCGCTTTATACTTGAGGTAAATCTTTGACAGTGTGTTCCTGAACAAATGCGTCATATGCTTCTTTGCTGACGAACATATTATAATCTAAAGCTGCGAATATGGCCAATTCCATTTGCGTCAATTGCTTACAGCCTTTAAGCGAATAAAACTGTTCGATCATGGATTTATTCGAGTAGTGTTCATCCTCCAACCATTTGCAGCACAGTTGCAAAAGTGCCAGGACAAAAATGTATTTTTCAATAAATTTATTTCCAATATGGAAACTCTCTAATTTTTTAAAATAAAAAAGAAATAGCAGTGGTGCGTGCGGTAAAAAATGAAAAATGTAATATTCGAAACAAAGGGAAATCAAAACACGGTTTGCCTTGGACGCACCTTCAAACCTTGGATCACTAAAAATATACTTGTTTAATATATCAAACTCTTTCATTATACAAATATATATTTTATTTTAATAGCTTAATCTGTAAATTGACCAATAAATTTGATTTATAAAAAAAATGTAAGATAATAAAAAAAAGTCCAGGTATGCCGAACGGTTATAATATCATTGTTGAATCAATTATATGCAATAACTATAACCAATTCCAAACTCTTGTTCACGAAAAATCCCCATTTCAAAAAAGAATCCCTCAATTATTTCAAATCGCGTGTGAATACAACCGATTGGATATTGTAAAATACATATTGCAACTTAGGCCCAAACTGCATATCCGAGCAGACGGTGATCGAGCGTTTCGATTGGCTTGCTCCCATGGACATTTATCTGTTCCTAAATATTTATTCGAACAAAATAACAATATTAACACAGCGTGCGTATTTTCAAGTGTTGTTGGTTACAAGCACATACCAAATTATTTAATTGATTGGTTATATTATACAATTCGTGGAAAATCGTCTAAACCAATTATTGACACACTGCACGATGCGTGTATAAGAATGATAAAAAGTGATGAATGGCGACCAATATTTAAATATATCATTTATGATTACGTTGATATATTAGATACCAACAGGTTATTAACTGCAGCATGTATTCACAACAATGCGGAATGTGCAAGAACTATTTCTCATAAAATAAATAATAATGTGAGAATAAAAGGTGTAATTACTGCGTTATCACATAAATCGTTTGACGTTGTTTGTGTGTTAATAAAGCGTATTCACAATCCATTTGATTTATTCGATACGTTGATTGATGCGTGCGGAAAAGGAAATAAAACATTTTTAAATATCATGGTATCTCATTATAAAGATGACATCGAATCAATGTTTCCATTTATTGCATTGGAGGCATTTTTGAATAATCAAACACACATTATTCATCGTATATTGGAAGTATATCCGGAACTACCTTTTGCGATTATGAATTGTGTTAAAGAATGTGAGTATTATCGTGATTTATGCACGTATGTAACAAGCCTAAACCCGGAATATATGAAATGGTTGAATACTGAAATAGAACTTCCTCCGGGTGATAATTCATGTTGTATTTGTTTGTGTGTGCATGATACATTTGTCAGAACAAATTGCGGTCATATATTCGGAAAAAATTGTATTATGAAATGGATTGAGGGCGAGCACATCAATTGCCCAATATGTAGAAGAGCAATGTTGTAACTTCATGAAATATTACCATGAAATAAGATTAGAAAGAATTCCGCGTTTTAAAATACGGGATTGAAATTATATTATTATAAAAGTTTATATGTGATGATAAATTTAAGAATTGAAGATAAAAAACATAGGTTTTGGCTAGAATATTCACTCGACAAATCAAATGGTATTTTATCTTTTTATTTACAAAACATTTTCGTGGATGACGCATTTCGTGATAAAGGATTTGCGAAAAGAATGATTTATACTCTTTGGCGCATTGCTCTGATACACAAAATCAATTATTATATTGTGAAAGTGATTTCGCCAATTATCGAGTCCGTAATTACAAAATATTATTCCTACACAAAAATTACAAAATACACCTATTTGATAACGGGTTTATTGGATCCATTATATTCCGAAGGCCTTTTGTCGATTTTTTTACCAATCTTTAATTCTATAGAAGAATATAAAAAAAAACAAGAGTTGTAGCACCGTCGCCCGTTTGTTTCCATCTATATTTGCTTGGATAGTCTTCTGCCAGTTCCGTAATCTTTTTGAACAAAATAGAATTTGACATGCTGAATTTGTGATTGAATGGGTCGATGGATTTTTTTTTTTGAAGGCTGGGATTGCGGGTGCGGTTGGATCTGCTGGGACATTTGATCATCTTCACTTGTATCAATATTCATATAACGATTGGCCATCTTTTCTAGGGTTTATAATTAAAAAAATACATAATCAATTTTTTTTTTAATTACACTACTTACTCAATATAATGAATAACACTGGAATCAAATATTGATAAATATTGGATGATTTCGAAATAGATTGACACATCAAACTTTTTAATTTCTTTTAATAAAGCTTTTAAGTTTTTATCATTTTTTCCTTTTTTTATAATTTTTAACGTGTCTGGATCAATATTATCTCCCCTGCAAACAAGAAAACACTCAGTTAATAAAATTGGAATTTTAAAATATTGATTTTTATTTTTAATTGTTTTTAAATTTAATTTTAACCATTTACGATAATTATCCATCGTTTTTTCCCCTTCTTCAACTAACGTGTATCCCTTTTTAAACATTTTAAAAATGCGAATAGCCAAACCGTGTTTGGGTTTATTTTCCCAAACGGAATTAAACCATAAATCAAATGTAGGTTGAGTCAGTTGAAAACGTCTATTTATACAATTCGTTAATCCGGTTCCGGATGGATCAATAATGACCCGATTTTTAATGTCATAATACAATGAATTAATATCATTTTCAAAGTTTTCATTTTGAACTTTTTCGATCTTGGTAATGTCAAAAATGCCATCAAAAAATTTTATTTTTTTAAACACTGCCGGAGTTTTATCAATTCGAAACAACGAATTGAAATCGATTTGAAGATCAAAACAAATTTTTCGCATTTTTTCATTTTGGTTGGTTTCAATTTTCAAGTCAAAATCGTTCGGATTTTCATCATTTATAATGTCACGAACCACTCCACCAAATACAAAAACGTCTCCTTCACTATAAAAACAACTCAAAAGTTGTTTGGCTTTTTTGTGTTCAGCATGATTGGGTATTAATCTTTTCATTTGTTTTTCTATTCTGCGATCAAACTCGGGGGATTTATAATATTTTGTCAATTTGGATTCGAATATGTCATTCGAATAATTAAATATTTCGATCGCATCGATAATGGGTTGTTTGTTTTTTTGTTTTTCATGCAGATTATATAAAAAAAAGATACCCAATAAGCAAAGAATAAAACAAACCAATATTTGCTGCTGCATATATTATTTATTGGTTTTATTTTTTTTTTGCGGGGTTAATATTTAGTGCAATTATCTACTTCTTCCAACAAACAGCAGCAGCACAATAAACCTGCTACCAAGCCAAAACACGAGTCAGAATCATTTCTTTTTTGAAATTGCGGTTGAGGTGGGGGTGGAGGTAAATATGGGGGTGCAGTTGCAGCTGGATAATAAGCCGGTGGTGGATATGTGGGTGGTGCCGTATATCCATAATAATATAAGGGTGTTTGGAAAGATTCTGGCTCTAATGGAGGTGCACTTGGAATATTATTCATATAACTAGTATACACATAATTGTTTTTACATGTTTCGTTTTTAACTATTTTAATAGTTTTACCGATTTATTCTTTTTTGTTTCAATTGGATATATAAAACAAAAAAGAAAGCACAAAAATGAATGACTATATTTTATATAGTTTGCCTCTCGAGTTCGCTGAAGAATGCGATTCAGACGCCATAGAAAATAAAAACAACTTTAAAGTGCGTGTTCGACATGTTGACGGTAACACGGCCCAAATACTTGCCGTTTTAAATAATACATCGAACTGCGTATTTTGCTCACCAGGAACGCAACTTGAACTGCACCAAATGAAATACATAACAAGATACTGCTGCCTTGGATTAAAATGGCAAAATGTCGCCCCAAAATTTAGAAAATGCCGGATCAAATGCCCATTCCGAGAATCGAACTCGGGACCCTCAGTTTACAAGACTGATGCTCTACCACTGAGCCAAACGGGCTTAATGTAAATATATACTTTTTTCTTTAAGTAATTATCTTCCCATTTTTTGTTTAATACTTTGAATATTTTTCATCATATCATACCTTGATTTTATGATGGTTGGATCAGCCGGGGGTGTCTTAGCCGTTTGCCTAAATGCAAAAGGTTGTTTTAAATCCGTGTGAATGTCAAGCTGTCCATATTCATCTATTCCCTCTAATCCCGTATTGAATTCAGGAGTTTGGATGATGGTTGCAAGTTGATTAACGGCATCCTCCACATTTCTTATCACGCCATCGGATTGAGATGCCGTTTCGGGAAATCCGTAAATACTTGGGGTTGGTATAATTCTGCCAAACAATTTCACCAACGGATGGTTAACACGTGAAAAATTAAATTTAGTCGAAAAATATAGAAGTAAACGAAGATCGTGTGAAATGTTTTTTCTGGTGTAATCGATGTAACTTGATGTTTCATCGGAGATCGGAAATGTGTCTGTTTTTTTATCATATCTTGATGACCATTGGTATCCTTTTGAATTACCGCATGAATCACTACACGGTCCATCTTTCATAGAATAAGGGTCATTTTTACAAACAGTTTTCATAACATCAAAACTATTTAATTCCGAGCAATTTACATAACATCTACCATAATCAATTATAACCGGTATAATTGAGGTTTTATATTGCAAAATCAATTTACCATCATTATAATAATTAATAGAAATCGTCTTTCCATCAGGCACTTTTACCAGTGCAACATTACCAGCATGTAAATCATAATGCGTTAAATAATTTTTTAAACTATTTAACATGACGTAAGCCATGTGAAAAATTATTGTAAATTTATTTAATTCATTCTTATTTATTGGATTAAAAACATTTCCATTTGAAAATTTTTTGCAATAATCAATTAAATCCTCCGAAATCGGTATATATTGAGTTAATAAACAGGATATTTTATTATTGGCGCAACCTTTTCTAATAATTGTATTAAGATTTCTTTTAATATCCGTCATATCCATAACGTCCAAATACGCTCCAAGTGATTCTGTTAAAATCTTTCCTCGTTCCGCATCGCGCATTCGTTCCCACCATGTTTCATTTTTATATTGACATGCTGCATACGTATATGAAAAAAATGGAAAAAATTGTGAAAAATAATTGATACATTGACCTACCAAATATTCATACACTAAACTATCCGTATAATCTTCCATGCTACTTTTTAGAACGACATCAAAACCAGGTGCATATTTGAGTTGTCTTATAAATCCGTTAGCCGAAACGGCACCAATCGGTTTTATATGGGATTCATACCAACTAATATTTTGAAAATGGTGTAAAGGTGCTAATATTTTCGTTTTATCCGGAGTCATTAAAAAGTTAAAATTAAAGTTTGGATCAGTCAAAAGTTGTTGCAAAAAATTATAACTTTCAGAAAATGGTAGTAATACTTTGGCACGTTCATGTTCAAGGATTGCATTCTCAAGAGTTTCTGATTGGATTTTGGCCTTTGTAGGTTTAATTCTTGATCGGTAAAATGAATCCATAGACTATATATTAAATTAATAGAAATAATATTTCACTTATAAAATTTTATTTTCATTAAGCTTTTACGAACATTTCGAATCCAACCATCGGGCTGCATGGACCTTTTTTGGATGAATCCTGTGCACAAACCGATTTTAATGCTTCATAGAATGCCAGTCTTATAATGCTTCTCCTTATAAAAAAAGTAAAAGCACTTTTATTAGAAGTCAATAAAAAGTCAAAATAAAAATTTGCACCAACTCCGGGGGTGGTTGCGGTTGAATCGCCGGAGCGGCTGCAGCCCGCCGAGCAAGAGCTTCCGCTTCAGCTCTTTCCAATGCCGCCGCACGTTGTGTTATTCATTTTTTTTTTAAAAATTGATTTTTAAATTAATAATCCTTTAATGCAAATACCAATTAAAAAATGGATATTGAAGATATTTCCAATAACGCAAAACTTACAAATAACCGAATTATTTGTAAGTTAATTGTCAAAGAACTAATAAAAATGGCACCCAAATATTATGCCGATAATGAAATTCTGCAAAAAACGTTGTGTGGTTTCAGTAGAAAGTATAAAATAATGCCTGGAAAAAGAGATTTATCAGGAGCTTATCGTGAATTAATTAACGAAAATTTTCCCATCATTGAACCCTTAAAAAATATTCTTATTAAACGCGCTGTTCGCAGCGACAGCGGCATAATTAATGTCAGCGTAAGCATGCCACCCGAAAATTTCAGCTGCAGATATAACTGCCATTTTTGTCCCAATGAACCGGGAATGCCTCGTAGTTATTTAAGCAATGAAGACGTCTTTAAACGAGCTACATCCGTGCATTTTGATGCCGTAAATCAAGTTATTTCACGATTGGAAACCATGGAAAATAATGGACACCCAATTGATAAACTCGAGTTTCGCATTTTGGGTGGAACATTCAGTTGCTACCCACATGATGTTGCCGAAACATTCGTGAGGGATCTGTATTATGCGGCCAACATTTACGATGAAATATGTGGCGGACAACCGCGACGCATGCCACTTGCACTTGAAAAAGAACAAGCCATCAACGAAAAAAAAAGTGCGGTCCATGTTGTTGGCATGGGTGTTGAAACCCGACCCGATGAAATCAACGAAAATGAAATACTGCGGTTTCGAAGGTTGGGTATTACTCGAGTCGAAATCGGGGTTCAGCATACGGATGACAATTTGCTGAAACGCGTAAATCGAGGTCACGGTATAAAAAAATCGAAACATGCGATTCATCTTTTAAAAGATTACGGATTTAAAGTGGAAATTCACATCATGACCGATTTACCCGGGGCAACTCCTGAAGGCGACATGGAGTGTTATCGACAAGTTTTGCGCGAAGATTCAGGACTCATTCCCGATTATTTAAAAGATTACCCGTGTTTGGATGTGAGCTTTACGGAAATAAAAAAATGGAGGGAAGACGGACGTTGGCAGCCCTATGCTGACAAAACGCCGGATGCCGCTGACTTAAAAGCGGTGCTGATTTATCGCCAGAGCATAACACCCCCGTGGGTGCGAGTGAATCGGATTCAGCGAGATTTTCATTTGATTAACGATGATGACGAAGCCACGGGTGAATTAGGATATTCAAGTGCTTCTATAAAACCAAATTTAGCACAAATTGTAAAAGAAGAAGCAGAACAACAAGGCATCTACTGTCAATGTATACGTTGTAGAGAAGTGCGCTCCGAACAATTCGATCCATATGAAATTAAATATATAACCCATAGTTTTATTGCAAGCAAAGGATTGGAATACTTTATTTCCGCCGAAATACCGCGCCCCAACCGTAATTTATTACTTGGATTTATTCGCATGCGATTCAGTAGCACATTAAAAAATAGCATTATACCGGAATTAAAAGGAGAAACCGCCATGATTCGCGAATTGCATGTTTATGGTCGTGTGAAAGAAGTTGGCAGCAAGGGCAGAAGCGCGGGTGCACAGCATTTAGGCATCGGTAAAAAACTCTTATCCCGATGCGAATGGATTGCAAAAGAAAATAATTACACGCAGATGGCCATCATCTCAGGTATCGGAGTGCGTGACTATTATCGGCAAATGGGATACAATCTAAAGGGCAGCTATATGATTAAATCCCTTGTTAAATATTCGTTCAAAGATTCAATAATTACTTACGCTTTCTATATGGCACTGTTTTTGATTTTTGCATCGGTGTCAATTGAAAGCGTGTTTGAATAAATTCTAAGCGTCGTTGATTTTTATTACTTTTAATTTAATTTTTATCGAACATTCTGAACCATCACCAATGTGTTGATCCGCAAATGATTTAGATGGATCCAGCTGCGTGTTCGTGTCCATATCGAAAAAAATGGGGTTGTCCGTATCATACGCGTATTTATTTTTTGGGAGCACAGTTTGTATATAATTTAACAAATTACATAACGTATCATCGGTTTGAATCATCATTTCGTAATACACATGACTGGGTGCGCATAAGTATACATTTACTTTTATTTTATTATTTATTTTACAATTTGTTTTATTTGTTTTATTCATTTGTTTTCAGTGTTTTCAGATAGTTCTATTATTAAATTATCTTTTTTTTAAATTAAAAATTATCATTTTCAAATATATTGAAAAAATGAGTTGCTAACAAAGCAACCTGTGAAATTCGTTTACATTATTTCTTTTTTTTATGTTGTGTTATTATATTGATTGCACGTGTAAAATGTCAAATATAAAATTACCAATGCCCTTGTATTTATCTCCCCCGATTTTGGTAAACACTGAAGACGATGATTTGAATAATCGAATCGACGCAGCCGCGGAACAATCGACGACTCAATTTAGAAATGATAGCGGCGGTGCATGTGATTCCAGCAGCATTGATGCACACTTGAATACCAATTTACAAAAAATTCGTGAAAAAATTATAATAACGGAATACATGTGCGCTGCATCAAGCAAGTATTATTCAATTTGGAATAATGTTTTTATGATTCCAAGTATCCTATTAACCAGCACCAACGCAATAATTAATAGTTTTTTCAGTAATACCTCCGATTATGGCCGCGAAATTAAAATCTACAATATTGTTTCAAACAGCGCGTTAACATTTTTAATAGCAATTCAAAATTATTTCAAATTTGGTGAAAAGGCTGAATATTTTTTCAATTACAAAAAAAAATTTGCCAAAATCCATAACGCAATTAATAATGAAATTATTCATCAAAACAATAATTCAGATATGATTATTCGATACCATAATGAATATGACCAGTTGGAAGAAGGTTGCATGCACGAATTTCCGCATACCGTTGTGGCTGATGCTCGAGATAAATTCGAGGGGTATTGTTTGCCAACAATTTGCAATGGCATTAAAGTCATACGCACGGATTTATCAATTAAAGAAAAACGACGCAAAAAAAAATACACCAAAACCGCAGACGGTGATGAAACAAAAACCCCGACTCAAAAAACAACACTTAATTAAACTTTTTGTGATATTACGATAAAACAAATAAAAAAAATAAAAAAAAACATATAAATAAATGTCGACGTATATGATTAGAGATTAATTATAACATGGCACACGCGAAAGCAATAAAACGAATAATGAAGGACGTAGAAGAATTTGTAAAAGATCCAATTGATGGCGTGGCAATTTATCAAACTGAAAATCAGCTGAAACGCATTTATGTTGTAATTACTGGCCCAAAAGATAGCGTGTATCAAGACGGATTTTATTTTTTTGATTTTTTTTTCCCAGATGATTACCCCCACAATCCACCCAAGTGCCGATTTTTAAATTGGCAAAACAGCTCCATACGAATGCATCCAAACATGTATGCGCTTGACGGAAAGATGTGTCTCAGCATTCTTGGAACCTGGGATGGACCCAGTTGGACCAGTGTAATGTCGCTTACTACCGTAATTCTTGCAATTCAATCGATTTTAGATGATAACCCGTTGGTGAATGAACCGGGCTACGAAAAAAATCCGAATTCAAACGACCATATCAAATATCAGAAAATTATTCAGTATATCAACATGAAAGATTATGTGGGTAAACCGGTTCAATACTTGCTAACGCCGGATAGTGTAAACACGGAAAGTAATTTTTACATACCATACTTTAAGGAATTTATAAAAGACCACATTCAACAAAACAAACAGCGCATATTGGATACATTGGCACGGTTATACAAGTCCAATCCAGACCGCATGAACATACATTCGGTATATAATTCAACAAACGCATTAATAAATTATGCAGATTTATCGGAGAATTTAAAAAAAAAACTGCAATTACTTTAAAGCCAGCTGGGTTTTAACTTCTAAAATAAAGGCATAAAAGTTATAATTGTTTTACATATATATAATTTAAAACAATCATGAACGATTTACATAAAATATCTTCTTCGGAATTAATTGCCCGGATGCGCGAATTACGTAATTCATCTGATGGCACCGTTTTTCTAACGGAGTCAGTAAATTATGGACGAGCTCAGTTGTTAATTAACGCACAAAAAAAAAACAATTTTAAATATTTTTCTTTAAACTAAAATTATTTAAAAAAAAAATATTAATATTAAATATAAAAAAACACTTTGAAAATGTCTTCGCTCAATTTAACAAACAATTTTCCTACTCGCACTACGCCTGGTCTTTTTACTGGCGGTTCCGGAAATGCGAACAACAATGGTTGGGGTGCGCAAGGGCACGTCGGCTTTGGAAATAACAATGCCTACGGGGCTGTTCATGTCGGGA
>Ga0194118_10005344_pt1 | contig 13460 bp, 8 predicted proteins | sample TA2MahsurfametaG_2_FD_148662 | JGI IMG/M metagenome (GOLD analysis project Ga0194118, IMG submission 148662) | Freshwater microbial communities from Lake Tanganyika, Tanzania - TA2015013 Mahale N5 surface | ecosystem: Environmental > Aquatic > Freshwater > Lake | place: Tanzania: Lake Tanganyika...
TCCATTCTGAAAAACATTTTCGAAAAATGGACATTTTTTTTGTCCAATTTTGAAAAGTGAACCCAAAATACCCCCGAAAAATTCAATTTGTGACGATAAAAAATTTTTAAGCTCTGGTCCCGAAAAAAAATTTTTCAAAATTGTTACGATAATTTTTTTTATTTTTCAAAAAAAGGGTTTAGACAAAATATTTTATTATATAAAAATGGAAACAAATGGAAACAAAAAAACGCCGAAAAAACGCCGTTTTTCATGCGAAAAATGCACATTTGAATGCTTTAAAGAAAGTGAGTGGTTAAGACACTGTCAGACGCTAAAACATATTTATCGTCACGATGGAAACAATGGAAACAAAATGGAAACAAAAAAAACGCCGCTACATGAATGTGTTTGTGGAAAATCATTTGCTTCGCGATCGGGTTACTGGAAGCATCACAAAGTTTGCGCGTTTTTCGCGCCGACACCAGAAAATAATTTGGTTGTAAATAATGGAAACCCATTAACATCAGACAAAAATACAATAACCTCTGAAAAAGACGAAATTATTCATTTTTTATTAAAAGAAAATTCAGAATTTAAAATGATGATGATGGAACAAAATAAACAAATGTTTGAATTAGCGAAAAATACTGGAAATAATAATAATAACAATAATACAAATAATTCGCATAATAAAACATTCAATTTACAAGTGTTTTTAAATGAGACATGTAAAGATGCAATGAATATTATGGATTTTGTAAATTCCATGGAAATTAATTTGGATGATGTGGAAAAAGTGGGAGAATTAGGTTATGTGAATGGAATGACCAATATTATTTTAAAAAACTTAAAGGCATTGGATATAACGAAAAGACCATTGCATTGCACAGATGTCAAGAGGGAGATTATGTATATTAAAGATGAAAATAAATGGGAAAAGGAAACTGAAAATAAGGATAGAATCAAAAAAGCATTCAAATACATTATGCATAGAAATGCGAAAATGTTAAATATATTTAAAGAAAAACATCCGGATTGTATTAAAAGTCATTCAAGGTATTGTGATCAATACAATAAATTAGTAGTGGAAGTTTTGGGAGGAAAGGGAGATAATGAACCCCAACATAATGAAAAGATTATCAAAAGAATTGCAAAGGAAGTAACGATTGATAAGGCTCTTTAAATAGGAAAATCAAAATATAATAAATTCCCAAAGTAACTTAAAGACCCCCTATCGAAATATTGAATATTTTTGGGTCCATTCTGAAAAACATTTTCGAAAAATGGACATTTTTTTTGTCCAATTTTGAAAAGTGAACCCAAAATACCCCCGAAAAATTCAATTTGTGACGATAAAAAAATTTTAAGGTCTGGTCCCGAAAAAAAGTTTTTCAAATTTGTGACGATAATTTTTTTTTATTTTTGCGAAAAAGGATTTAGGGATTTTTTATGTTGCTAATTTATGGCAACAATCGGCAACAATTTTGTCCCCAAAAATCCCCTAAATTTTTCATGCGAAAAGTGTAACTATTTTACGTGTAATGCCAAAGATTTTAAAAAACATACTGAGACGAAAAAACACAAGTCAGTGTCATCGGCAACAGAATGCAACGGTTTTGGGGATTTTTGTCCCCTGACTGAAGGAAAAAATAAATTTATTTGTGCCCAATGTAACCGCAAATATGCAGACAGAACTGGTTTATGGAGACACAAAAAGAAATGTATGTCAGAACCGGAAAATCAAATCATTGAGAAAAAGGAAAATAAGGTCATGGAAAAGGATGATCTGATTCAATTTTTAATCAATGAGAATAAAGAATTCAAGCAAATGATGATTGAAATGGCCAAAAATTCCGCACCTAATAACTGTTATAATAATACAAATTCTAATAATAAGACATTCAATTTACAAGTATTTTTGAATGAAACATGCAAGGATGCTATGAATATCATGGATTTTGTGAATTCCATGGAGATTAATCTGGATGATTTGGAGAAAGTAGGAGAACTAGGGTACGTGAATGGAATGACCAATATCATTATAAAGAATTTGAGAGCACTTGATATTACTAAACGCCCACTTCATTGTACCGATGTCAAGAGAGAAATCATGTATATCAAGGACGAAAATAAATGGGAAAAGGAAAATGATAATAAGGATAGAATCAAGAAAGCATTAAAATACATTATTCATAAAAATGCGAAAATGTTGAATGTTTTTAAAGAGAAATACCCAGATTGCATTAAAAGTTACTCTAATCGGTGTGATCAGTATAATAAACTAGTGATAGAAGTTTTGGGAGGAAGGGGAGACAATGAAGCCCAACATAATGAAAAGATTATTCGGAGAATTGCACGGGAAGTAACCATTGATAAGAATTTATAGCGGCCTTTAAATATGAAAATCAAAATATAATAAATTCCCAAAGTAACTTAAAGACCCCCTATCGAAATATTGAATATTTTTGGGTCCATTCTGAAAAACATTTTCGAAAAAAGGACATTTTTTTTGTCCATTTTTTGGAACCTGGGTCCAAATACCCCTGAAATATTTAATTTGTGACGATAAAAAAAAATTAAGCTCTGGTCACGAAATTTTTTTTTTCAAATTTGTGACGATAATTTTTTTTATTTTTTTGCGGAAGATAAAAAAGCTTAAAATATGTTTCCAATATATGGAAACAATGGAAACAAAAATTAAGCAAAAATTAAGCACAATATTTTGTTGTGAAAAGTGTGACTATTATACGTCTCGTAAATGCAATTTGGTCAATCATTTTCGGAGTGCTAAGCATCAGATGGAAACAAATGGAAACAATATTAAGCAAAAATTAAGCAAAAACATGGTAGAATGTGAAATATGCAATAAAAAATATCAAAGCAGAGCTGGTTTATGGAAGCATAAAAAGAATTGTAAAATAGAAAATTGTGATGCAAACGAATCCACAAGTGAAGCTCTAGTTATCACGAATGATGGCAATGAATTTAAAATAACAACCCAGATGTTTTATGAATTAATGAAACAAAATAATGAGCTGCAAAACAAGATCATAGAAATATCCGAAAAATCAAATACTAATAATTCATATAATCACACCAATTCACATAATAAGACGTTCAATTTGCAAGTATTTTTAAATGAAACATGCAAGGACGCGATGAATATCATGGATTTTGTGAATTCCATGGAGATTAATCTGGATGATTTGGAGAAAGTGGGCGAATTGGGGTATGTAGATGGAATGACGAATATTATTTTAAAGAATTTGAAGGCATTGGATGTCACCAAAAGGCCACTTCATTGTACCGATGTCAAGAGAGAAATTATTTATGTGAAAGATGATGACAAATGGGAAAAAGAAAATGAAAATAAGGATAAAATAAAGAAAGCATTAAAATATATTGTTCATAAAAATGCGAAAATGTTTAATGTTTTCAAGGAAAAATACCCGGATTGTATTAAAAGCTACTCAAAGAGATCCGATCAATACAATAAATTAGTCATTGAAGTGCTTGGCGGCAGAGGAGACAACGAAGCTCAGCATAATGAGAAGATTATTCGTAGAATTGCTAGAGAAGTAACAATTAGTAAGTAAGTTTATTTTTATTTTTTTATAATATTTTAATAAATTAAATGCTTATTAAAATACATGATGTCAAGCAAATATTAAGAGAGAACAATATAAAAATAACAGGTGTTTTTCATGTAGGGGCACATGAATGCGAAGAACTAGATTTTTACAAAGAATTAGATGTAACAAAGGAGAATATAGTATGGATAGATGCAATTACTGAAAAGGTAGAACAAGCTAAAAACAATGGAATACCCAATGTTTATCAGGCAGTTATTACAGATAAAGATGATGACACTGTAACATTTAATGTATCAGACAATGTTCAATCGTCAAGTATTTTAGAGTTTGGTACCCATGCAACGGAACATCCCCACGTTCATTTTGTTAAAAGTGAGTCAATGAAAACAGTAACTATAAATTCTTTTTTTGAGAGAAAAAACTTGGATGGAACAAAATATAATTTTTGGAATTTTGATATTCAAGGTGCAGAATTGATGGCACTAAAGGGATCTACAAAATATATTCAAAGCGCAAAAGTTATTTATTTGGAAGTAAATGAAAAAGAATTATATAAGAATTGTGGATTGATTGGAGACATAGATAGTTTTTTATCCCAATATGGTTTTAAAAGAGTTATAACGAAAATGACGCGTCATGGTTGGGGAGATGCCTTATATATAAAGGAAAAGTAGATAGTTTTCTCTCTTTGAAGAGAGAAATAGAGGGTTTATTGTTAGTATAATAAAACAAGTTTATTATACGAACATAGGTATTATTTACATAAAGAAAAATCGTCTATTCTTTTTTGTTTTAGATTTTTTGTATAATTTCTTCGTTTTTCCTTTTCCACCTTTTGTTGAAGATTTCGTTTTATTTTTTATTTTTCTTTGTCGGTGTTTCTTTGTAACAAATTTCTTTATTTTTTTGGCGGCTTCTCTTTTAACAAGTTCTGAACTGCTTGATGAATCTTCTATAATAAATTCTCTTTTAGATTTGTTTCCTAATATTTTATTGATATTTAGATAAGAAATAAGCGATGTTTTTAAATATTGACTTGTAATTGAAACCTTTACTAATGTTTTATATGTATCACTTTTAAAAAACTTCTCAAGTAATTTTCCATCTGAAGCAGTTTCAAACGGAATATAAAATGTATGAGGGCCAACCCCATATTCTCCATTTTTATCTAAAAACCCATCTGACATAGGTTTTGATTCAAATAATACAATTTTTTTAATACCTAATCCAGGTGATAAACTCATATTATTTGTATGCAAAATTTTTTCTGGTGTATATATTACTTTATATTTACCCCCAGTATAATCACTTTCTTTAGTTCCTCTATTATATACAGCATTATTTCTCTCATCAGAAATAAAATTTCTAACTATTTTTTCTGTTTTATCAGTCCATTCAGTTATAGGATTTAATGGTCTATTTCTTACTATAATGTTTATATTTTGATTGTTGTTATTTTGAATTGTCGTCTCTAAATCATCTTTTTTTGTTCCAACATGTATCAAAAAATAACACATTGATTGTCCTATGGATGGAAAATATCTCTTTTGAATATTATTCAAATTAATGTGTAAAATGTTATATTTTATTAATTCTTCATATGCTTTATTAGTATTACCAGTCATTATGTTATCAGGTGTAACAAATAATAAATAACCATGTTTATTTAATAAAGAAAAACATTTAATAGTTACGCGCTCATATAACTTGTTTTTACCACCTTTGCGAGGAGCATCCGTTTTTTTTTCTTCAATACTATCTTGAAAAGGAGGATTTCCCACAATAATATCAAATTTATCTACACCATGAAAATCCTTTTTCCATTTTTCTTGTTGTTCTAAAAAATCCGCGCAAGATATATTAGCATTAGTACCAAATATTCTGCGAGATATTCTTACATTGGCAGGATCAATTTCAACCATATATAACATATTTTCAATAATATGTTTTTTCTTTCCATTTTCGGTGGAATAATTGCCATTTTCACCATCATAACTATCGGGCAATTTTTCAAGAAGTTTTTTATAAACAACCATGGGAAAATTGCCAATACCATTGGCAGGGTCAAGCCATTTTAATTCAGGGTCTTTCCAAACACTTGAAGGAAGTTTGTCAAGCATTTCTTCAATTAATTCAATAGGTGTAAAAACCTCCCCATGTTTGTCTTTCTTCTCTTGTCTTACAGGTAAATATTGTTCAATCTTTTTTTGTATATCTTCCGGAGTCATTGAATATATCAATGCCTTATTTTCTTTACCCATTTCTCTAATATTATTGAATATAAAATTTGTAGTATCTCTCAATTGAATATAATCATTTTTATTCAACAACTCTTTTATTGTTTCAAGAATATGTAATAATCTTTTATTATAAAATGGGGAGTTAAAATAACAAGCCAAAATGTCAGTATCATTTGCATTTTCACATAAACAAATGTTGTCGCCTTCATTTAACTTCCTTATAGCATTTTCTAAACATTCATTTAAATTTTCACAATTGTAATTATTTTTATTTGAAAACAATGCTAATAATGAAACAATGCGCGGAAGCATAGCAGAAACAATTTCTATTATTTCAATATTAGTGATAGTATCTTCGCTATCTAACATCATACTAGAAGATGTAGTTTTTTTACTATCACCGCTATTAGTATTAGTATCACTCTCTATAATATAAACAGGAGGTCTGTAACTTTGTCCTTCTTTTACAACTACTTTAATTTTTTTTTGTTTGCTTTGTTTGTCATTTCTATCTATTAAGCTTTTAAGTTTAGAAAGATCGTCAATATCAACGCTAATGAGTGATTTTTTTACCAATTTTGACATATTATTGAACTCTGAATAATATTTAGTGTAACCATCTTTATTTAAATTCAATTCATTCGTTAAAATGTTGTAAAATTGTAACTCTTGTCTCTCATTTAATTTATTTAATCCAAAGCCATTAATATTAAACAATAAAATCAAACCTTGTAAATGTGTAACATTTTCTTCTACACTAGAAATATTTTTTGCAGATGAATATGTATTGTTATAATCATATAGAAAATTGATGAATCTTCCTTTATTAAAATCAACGTAAAACCCATATTTTTTAGGTTTATTATATCTTTCTGTGAGAACTCTAAACATAGTCTGATAATTTACATCAATTGATTTGATATTATCAAAATTAAAACCAATATCTACACAAGGCAGACTAATGCCGAGTCTTAATTTGGCACCAGTTAATATAATAAGATTTTTATTATTTTTGTATGTTTCTGTTTCAAATTCTTTAATTGTTTCAGATAAATTTTTGCTATCTACGGTAGTGCCGATATTTGTATTTTCAAATATTTTTTCATTTGTTATTTTGGTGTTATTATTTTTATCTGTAAATTCTAATTTTGTATTATGAACGATAAGTACATTATAATTATCTCTAAAAAATGGATTGGACATGAGAGCAAATGCGAGGCCGCGGGTTAATGGTTCAATATTAGGGAGTCCAGTTCGTCCATCTTTTACATCTTCATCATGTGTATCATCTTTTTTTACAGTTGCGCTACACACTTCGCGACATTCATCAGGATTGATATATAAATCATCATCAGGTAAAAACCATAATTCAGAATGTCTTTGACTATAATCAGGCGCACCTATTTCTTTTAAATAACCATAGACACAGTTAGGATGTAAAATATTGCGACCAGCATGAGTAGTAATTTTGGCTAATATATCAAATAATGCTTGAATTCTACCATAATCATTGAATATATTATTGGGATTGCGAAGTTCTTGTATTGTTTGTTTTTTATAACAGGCAGTACATTTAATATTGCTGTTAAAAATATCTTTAATATCAAAATCAACGTCTTTTATTTTATTATAAGGTTGAATCAAAACCAATTCAGGATGGTTTTCATATTGTTTAGATAAAACATCTAAAAATTCGGTGCCATATATAAAATTGAATTGCTCAAATATATTTCTCATAATTTCTTTTTCTAATCCTGTCCGGCTATTTATCATCATATCCATTTTAGTTTCATTTTTAATATTTTTCATAATCTGTTGATCTTCATAGCTCCATTCTAATATTTTGGGTTCTTTAGTGTCTATAAAATTAGTGCTATATTTAATATTTGGTTTTGCAAATGTAGCAGTAACCATCATAAAAATATCAATTATTACGCCAGCATTATTGAAAGCATTTAGTATATTTTCAGAATTGTCGGTAGAACCTCCCTTGTGTATTTCATCAAAATATAAATCAATTTTGTTGCCGTCTCTAAGTAATTGGCTGTATTTTTCTAATACAGTTTCATTAAAAAAAGCCGTATTATCGGCGACATTTTTTTTATTTCCTAATTTGCGTTTAAGCGTAGAATTAAGAGCGGATTCAATTTTGCCTTGTTTGAACCATTCTTGACTGAAAATGTAAATATTTCTCTCTTTGATATTATTAAAATTATCGCAATTTTTGATATTGTCCATTTTTCCAGCGGAAGTTTTGATAATTCCATATTCAGAATAATCTGAAAAGTCGCAAAACATCTTTATAAATTGAGATTCTGTTTCTGTTTTTGCGCCCAATATAACAACCACATCATTTTTAGAGGTGCGACGTTTAGAAATCATATTGCCAATCATGTATGATTTACCACTTCTAGGAACTGCCCCCCAAATAAATTTTTTATAGCCTTCTTTTTTATAATATGCCAGAGTGGCTTCAGTAAAATAGATCTGATGAAATCTGGGAGTAAGTTCGGGTTTAAGTTTGCTCTTTGTACCACGTTTAGAGAGAAAATCTTCAACATTTGCAGAATTATAAAGATCATATAATAAAAGGTTAAACCATTTATCAATTTCATAAACGCCGTAAATTTTGTCTATTAATCCTTTACTGGCATCTCTAGAACGCGTTAATTTGTCAGACAATGCTTGACTATTATTAACCATTAGAACAATTTTCGGTAGAACATTTTGCTTAGACTCATATAAAGTTTGTGCTTTTGCATATATTTTAGTAACATCATAATTTTTAATATCGGATTTTTCTTTACTATAATATTTATTTTGGATTAATATATATTCTTGATTACTTGTTTGTTTATTACTAGTGTTTTGAGTATCCCTACAATCACACATCCATTCGCATTTTGCATCATCATTTTTGGTTTCAGTTCTAAAAAAAATATCGACGACGCCACCTTCAGAACTGACATTTATATCTTCATTTACGATATCTTCTCTCTCTTTAATATTAGAGGGATTGTTAGGATTTTTAACAAATTTTTCAAGTGAAGAGTAAAATTGTTTATTTCTACCCAATTCACCTTCATCATAATCATACATTAAAAGTATTTTACAAAGTGCTTCAAATACGTGTTGTTTTTTAAAATTTTTGATTCTCATAGTGTCTTTTTCAAACATATCAATAAATTCTTGAAACGTTAAAATAAAATGTTGGTCCTTTTGTTTGTTATCCTTATAAAAATGCATAAGCGCATTTAATAAATCCTTAAATGTAGATTTTCTCTCTTCATTAAAATATTTATAAATAGTTTGATATTTGGATTCTTCACAGTTTGCATGTTTTATATTAATATTTGAGTTTAATTGTTTGCGTTCTTCTCTCAATCTAGCTTCTTGATTACATGGATCATCATCATCATTTGAATTCTTCATTTTATATATAATTTATATATATAATAAAAATGGTCTATTATAGAATGACACCAAATTATATTACTTTTTCTCTCTTGAATAGACAATGAATAGAGAAATAAAACATGAAAAGACGTTTTATTATAAGAACCTAGTAAAAAGAATACATTAATCTGTATCTCTGTCTCTTAGATAATCTTCCAAATAAAATAATTCTTTAACCATTGTGATTGGAACTAATAAAGGATTTGCATAAAATGCTGCGCCTGCTGCCGCAAATCCAACATTAACTGTATAATAATGTTTTGGTTCAGGTCGTTCATTTTTATAGTATTTATTATGTCGTTCTAATTTTTCTTGATATTCTTTATTATAATATTGATGGCCTCTATAAGCGCCTAGGCAAGTCCATAGACCATAAAATCCAACTGCGATATTTTTGCCTCTATTCATTTACAATTACATGATTAAATACAATTGTATTTAAGTTATTTTGAAAAGCTATTTCTCTCTACAGAGGGAAACCAGGTCTAGTTTTATTATGGGAAAATCGTTTGAACCTTTTGAAAACGGTGCCATTGTATGTGGAAAGCATATATGAATGATAAAATATAATGTTAGTATTTAAATACACTGCGATATATAAATATATATGTCGTTTAAGATAGTAAATATAGCAGTTCCGAATGATGCAATTATACCAGAAATAACAGGTTTCTCTCCAGAAGAGAACTATTTAATGTTAAAAATTGGATGTGAATGTTTAATGGAAGGTCGTAAAGTGGTTGCTGGTTTGACGCAAAAGGAAATATATAATAAATTGAAGGAAGAAACAAAAAATGAGATAACAAAAATGGAGATAGATCTAATAGCAGAGAGAGAAATGTGCAAAAAAATGGAAGATAAATTAACCAAAATATTTGAAACAGAAATAGTTCGTTATAAAACGCAAATAGATGCGTTGAATAATGAATTAAATGATTATAAAAGAGGAAGTAAAGATTTAATTCATGTAGAAGTAGATAAAATAAGAGAAAAGTATGAAGTGATGTATAGAGAGAAGGAAAAGCAAGTGAATTATATATCAGAAAATTATGAAAAGATGATAGTGCAATATCAATCCACAAAAAGCACATCGTATAAGGGGTCCGAAGGCGAGAAACAATTTGAAGAATATGCCGAAGAATTTATAGATTTCAAGGGTTTTGAATTAAAAGACAAGCATACTCAAGGAGGAGAAGGTGATTTTCATTTGCATTTTGAAGAATTTGATGTTTTAGTAGATGTGAAAAATTATAAAAAGAAGGTGCCGAATGATCAAAGAGAGAAAATTAAAAAAGATTTGCAAAAAAACGAGCATTTGCATTTTGGTTGGTTAGTTTCTCTCAATAGTTCCATTGAAAAATATGATAAATCACCAATTATGTATGAATGGATAAATACAAAGCAATGTTTAGTTTATATAAATAATTTATGTAGTTTTGATGATCCAAAAAAGATTCTTCGTATAGTTTGGTTTATATGTAAAGAATTATATAATATGACATGCGAAATAAATGTAGATGAAGAAGAATTAATGAAATTAAAAGATGATAGATTTAAATTTATGGATAAAATAAGAAACCTTAGAAAGAATATAAGAGAGATAAATACGTCAATGAATGCTACTAGGAATTTGATTCAGTTAATGGATGATGAATTAAAATTAATCTTGGAAAACGAGACAAATGAGCTAGTAAATTCAAATATTTCTCTCTTTGATGCTTGGTGGGAAGAGAATATAGATATAACAAAAGAAGATGTATTGACTTCATCAACAGACATATGGACGAAATTTAAGCAAGATAATAAAACAATCATAAATGACCTGAATGTAACAGGGGATAAATTTAAACAATATTTGAAATCAAAGGTGCCGATGTCAGCCATTTTGTTGAGAAATAAAAATATAAATTCTGCGTTTGACATAAAAGGAATACGTTTGAGGGATATAGAAGAAAAAATAGTGGATGAAAATGAAATGCCAGATAAAATAGAACTAGAGTTAAATGAAGAAGTAATAAAAAAGAAAAAAGTGATAAAGAAAAAAAAAGATGATTATTTTAATGATGAATTAGATAACAAAATAATGCATGATTACAATACAGGAAATGATATAATGACATTATCAAATATGTATAATGTTAGACCTTGGCAAATCGTTTCTCTCTTAATGAATAAAAAGATAATAACAAAAAGAGATCAATCAAGAGGATATGATAAATATAAAGAGACAGATGAGTATAAAGAAAAAATAACAAAAAAATAGAGTAGAGTAAAAAGTGTATATTTAGGAAACGCAAAAACCACGGCTTTTGCTAAGTTGGGATGGGACCCAACTGTTTCCTAAATATAGTTGGCTATATAGACGCCTATAGTCGTCTATTTGATAGCGATATACGCGCAGATTTTTATTTTCGCATTATTTAGCGTGCATTATAGAGCATAAATTTGTGCGTTAAATATATATTACATTTTTTTATAAAAAAATTGAATTGCTTTTTATGATAAAATAAGTATCATAAAAAATAGAGAGAAATGGAAGTTACCTCCGAAATGAGTGATTTAATTGTTTCATCATCTGTTCCGAATAGAGCAAATGATAATAAACGCCCGATCTTCATTATTGAAGATGACGATAAATGTGAAGTGAAAAGTATTTCAGATGTTTGTGAAAATGTTGAACTAATTGATATAAATTTTAAAAAATGTATAAAAGGTTACCATTTAATAAATTCGTCTTCTATAAATGAGACGATGTGGGAGGACATAAATGCTTTGATATTTTCATCATTAGGTATTGATATTTATTCAAAAAGTGATGGAAGTCATTCATCTGGCATGGATATTCAATGTTCATTGGGTGGAATTAGCAATAAGTCCGCAAAATATTCAAATAATAAAAAAAGTATTGATATAAGTTCTTATAGATTGACTACAGTCTGCAGTGAAAAAAAATGTGGAACGCCATCAGAAATTATAGAAGAAATAAATAAACGAAAGAATTTTGATTATTATTCATTTATAGTGAGAGATGAATCGGACACTGAAAATATTAGTTATGACTGGTTATTAATACCAAGTAATTATTTAATTTTAGACCCATCGTCCTATATTTGGGAGCCTACAATTGGAAAAAGAGGAAAAAACAAAGATACTCAGGTAGGATGGAATACAAATGAAATTAATGGGTGTAAAATGTCTATAACATTTAGTATGTCATCTCAATTATGGATACATATTGAAATGACAGAAGAAATAAAAAAATTTATTATTGCATCTGCTACTGTTGAAAGGAAGCCAAAATACAACTACATTGAATTGTTAGATAAATTAAATAATATTTAATTATTATCAAGCTCGTTTAATCTTTCATTTGCAGTATTTATATAATCGCCATTAATTTCAAACCCGATAAAATTCACATTATTTTTTTTTGCTGAAACGCATTCTGATCCGGAACCGACAAAAGGAACAACCAACAATGTATGGGATGATTTATTTAAAGATGCCTTTATTAAAGTGTCACATAAGCTTAATGGTTTTTGAGTTGGATGATCTACGCGTTCTTTTTTTCCTGCTCCACCGGCTAGCGCAGGAACTTTAATAACGTCTCTCGGTAAGGCGCCTCCTTCGTGAGCATTATAGGTAGTTTCTTTGTCTCCATTGCTAAACCTGCCTACAGTTGGTTTTCTGACCTTTCCGGCGGCATTTTTTAGGAATGATTCGGTATAAGGTTCTCTAACATCATCGCGATTAAATATAGGCTTATCTTTATAGCAACATAAAATACTCTCATGAGTTCTTTGCCAGAAATTAAGGGATGGTGTTACCTTGTTTGTATAATGCCAAACCAGCCATCTAACATTGCAAGTAATTCGTGTTCTAATAAAAGCAAGAATTTCACTGAACCCATATATATATAATGTTCCTTGGGGTTTTAGTATTCTTAAGCATTCGCTAATCCAATTATCGCACCATGATAAGTAGTCGTCCATTTTTTGTTTGTCGCTATCATTGCCAAAATCCTTTCCAATATTATAGGGGGGATCACAAATAATAATATCAACACTTTCATTTTTAATTTTTTTCATGCCAGAAATGCAATCTTCATTATGTATCTTATTAATTTCCAATTCTTGTTGTGGTATAACAATATTTGTAATTTCTTCGTCATCATCTTCAATTATTGCCT
>Ga0194118_10005346_pt1 | contig 13457 bp, 4 predicted proteins | sample TA2MahsurfametaG_2_FD_148662 | JGI IMG/M metagenome (GOLD analysis project Ga0194118, IMG submission 148662) | Freshwater microbial communities from Lake Tanganyika, Tanzania - TA2015013 Mahale N5 surface | ecosystem: Environmental > Aquatic > Freshwater > Lake | place: Tanzania: Lake Tanganyika...
TTTATGATAAAGAGTTAAAAAAACGATTGACCTGGGAAGAACAATCGTGGTAAAATAATAGAGTGTGAAGGGAGTGCGAAAAGGGCAACCAGAAGTGGTCTGCCCTTTTTTCGTATGATAAATAATCTATAACGGAAACTATAAGCATTAATAAGATGGGTCTCTCCAGATTAGATAATTTTCTGAAGTCAACAAGAGGAACAATTCTCTATGTTAATCCAAATGATTTAGACGCAACGGATAGTATTGAAAATCAGGGCAACTCACTGACTCGTCCATTTAAAACGGTTCAAAGAGCACTTATCGAGGCAGCAAGATTTTCATATCAAAGAGGTTTAAGTAACGATAGATTTGGAAAAACAACAATTTTATTATATCCTGGCGAACACACAATTGATAATCGTCCTGGATGGATACCCGATGGATCAAATAATTACAGACTTAGAGCTGGCGTAGTCTCAAATGACTTTCCTCCATTTGATTTAACCTCAAACTTTGATTTAACAACCGATAATAATCAACTTTACAAATTGAACAGTATTTATGGTGGAGTTATTATTCCAAGAGGAACTTCTCTTATTGGTCTTGATTTAAGAAAAACAAAAATTATTCCGAGATATGTTCCAGATCCTCTAAATGATGATATTGAAAAATCTACAATTTTTAGAGTCACTGGTGGATGTTACATTTCACAATTTTCCATCTTTGATGCAGATCCAAATGGACAGTGTTTTACAAACTATACAACAAATCTGTCTGTTCCTAATTTTTCTCATCATAAATTACGTTGTTTTGAATATGCCGATGGTGTGAACGGTGTTAATATTATCGACACCTTCCAGACATATTCTACAACAAGAACTGATCTGGAGATGTATTATGAAAAAGTTGGTCTTGCTTACGGACAATCTTCGGGTCGTCCTATTGAACCAGACTATCCATCATCAGGACTTGATATTCAACCAAAGATTGATGAGTTTCGTATTGTTGGATCCACTGGTGAAACTGTTGGTATTTCTAGTATTAAGGCAGGAAATGGTGTTGTTCCCACAACGAGTATTACTGTTACATTAGTAAAAGCAGTCCCAGGTCTTGATGTTGATACTCCCTTCCGTATCGAAGGTATCACAGCTAGTGGATATAATGGACAGTATGTTGTCACTGAAAAGGTATCTGATTTACAAATTAAATATCAAGTTCAAGAATCTCCAACACTTGCACTGCCATCAACCACTGGATCTTCTCTCTCACTTCAATCTGACACTGTAACCTCATCATCTCCATATATTTTTAGTGTCTCTCTACGATCTGTATATGGAATGTGTGGTTTGCTCACAGATGGTGACAGAGCAACTGGATTTAAATCAATGGTTGTTGCACAATTCACTGGAATTGGTCTTCAAAAAGATGACAGAGCATTTCTTCTCTTTAATGAAGATACAGGGGTATATGAAGATAGTAGTGTCGCTGGTAATGAGACATTAAGTAATAATATTAGAGCGATATTTAAACCAGACTGGAGAAACTTCCATATCAAAGCAACAAATAACTCTGTTATTCAAGCTGTTTCAATTTTTGCGATTGGATATGCAGAGCACTTTGTGACTGAAAATGGTGGAGATATGTCCATCACCAACTCCAATTCCAACTTTGGTGCAAAAGCATTAGTGGCATCTGGTTTTAGGAAAAGTGCTTTCCCTCAAGATGATTTTGGATACATTACTCATATCATTCCACCAAAAGAAATTCCAATTGAAGAGACCACAATTGAATTTAATTCAATCGATGTGAATCGAGTGGTTGGTTATGGGTCAACAGGTCATCTACACCTTTATAATGAGACAAATCAAGATGTTCCGCCAGAAACTGTTATTGAGGGATATCGGTTTGGTGCAAAGGTTGATGATAAGTTAAATGTCCTCGTATCTTTAGCAGGAAGTGTTACTGAATACTCTTCAAGAGTTGTGATGCCTGGATCTCAGTCTAGTTCTGAGAAATCATTTAATGTAATATCAAATAGTGGAACAAATATTCTGACCTTTGATACAGCAGGACACACATTTATAACTGGAGAAACAATTAGATTATTCAGTGACACTGGAAAAATTCCAGATGGTTTGATTAATAATCAAATTTACTATGCAATTACAAGCACTACTGATGTTGGTATCGGAACAACACAACTTAAAATTGCTAAGACTTTAAATGATGCTTTAACACATTCCTCAATAAACATAAAAAATATTCAATTTAATACAAAAGGTGGAAGATTAAAAGTTGTAAGTAGAGTATCTGATAAAAATGCTGGTGATATTGGACATCCAGTTCAATATGACTCAGTTGTTGGTCAGTGGTTTGTAAAAGTTGCATCAGCAAGCACAGAAAATAACATCTATAATGCTGTTGTTTCTATCGGAATAACTGCATTAGGGGCAGCAACACCTAGATCTTATATCAAGCGTAAACAAGATGTTAGAAGTGCAAGCGATAGAGTTTATCGTATAAGATATGTAATTCCAAAGGAAACAGGATCGACCATAGCAAGACCTCCCGGTGATGGATTTATTCTTCAAGAATCAAATACTTCAATAGGATCTACTAATTCGGAAATTCAATCTTATTTTGGTAGCGGATCGATTGCAAATGTAAATCAACAAAGAAACTTTAGATTTATTGCTGATGCGGTATGGGATGGGTCAAATGCTATAATTGACACCGAACTTCCACACAATCTTTCTATTGGGTCTCAGGTTGAAATTTTAAATGTTACCAGCACCAATAACACCACAGCAGAAGAAAATTCTGGATTTAACGGAACATTTGCTATTTCTGGTATTAGCAGTGCAAAACAATTTAGTGTAGGATTATCTACGAATCCAGGAACTTTTACAAACGATACGGTCGCAAGAGATACATCACTGCCACATTTCAAGAGAAAAAAATATAATAATGTATATTACATTTACAAAAATGAAGAAGCCCAAAAGTATATCTCTAACGAACAAGATGGTATATATTATCTAACTATAGTTAATTCTTCAAATGCTCCAAGTGTTAATTATTTTTCTGGAGAAAAGTTTTCTCAATCAATAAAGGATTTGTTCCCTCAGATAGACAGAGACACTCCTATTTCTGACCCAGATGAAGTCAAATCTTTTGCACAATCCTCTTTGATTGGTGAAGTATTAGTTGATGATCCTCGTAAGAGTGCCACAAGAGAAACACTCAGCAAAACTCTTTTGGATATTAATCCTGGAGTTGGTATTACAAATATTGTTTCTACAAGTTCTACGATTCATTCCGTTCGCACCTCCATTGATCATGGATTGAATAGAATTATGAAAGTATCCATTGCCAGTAGTGGTGTTGGATATGGTGGGGGATCCGCTGGAGATTTATATAATGCTCGTTTAGTTAGTATTGGTTCTTCAATTACTGGAAAACATGCGACAGCAAAAATTTCTGTTAATGCCCTAGGTAATCTAACTAGTGTCATTATCATGGATGGTGGATCTGCCTATGGTATTGGAAATACACTAGCAGTCGTTGGTGTTGCAACAACCGCCGGACACTCTCAAGCAGTGGTTCAAGTTACTAAAATTTATGATAACGTTGGAGATAGCGTCAGAATTTCGGGTGTAAGTTCTGAAATATATGCATCATTTAATAATCTTTATAGAATTACGGAAGTTCCTGTTGGAGCAGCTAACAGTTTTACAGCTGAATCAACCACTGGAATATCCACATGGAGTTCGGATCCAGGAATTGGTGCGACAATTACTCAAAATGCCTTTGTTTATCTAACTGGCGAAGCTCTTAAAGTCAGTTCTCTTGCATACAATAAAGATGTTGGTATCGCAACAGTTACGACATTAAATCGCCACGGACTCAAAGTTGATGCAAAAGTAAGAGTTAGTGGTGCTGATCAAAGTGTTTATAATGGAGATTTTATAGTTACTGAGAATGTTGGACTGACAACATTTAAAGTAAAAGTTGGAGTTGGCACAACCGCACCATCCTTAACCGGATCTTTATATGTTCATCGAGAGGGATTCTCTTCAAATGATGGTATTGTAACAATTGATAATGAAAATCTGAATGGTAGAATGGTTCCAACTTATGCTGGAATCACGACAACATTATTTGCACTTATTGCTGATGCAGCAACAGAAACAATAACAATTCAGGGAATCGAATCTCTTGATCTTAAGATTGGTGATTACCTTGCAATTGATGATGAAATTGTAAGAGTTAAAACAACAATCTCAAATAGTATCACCGCAGGAACATCTATTACTGTTTTCCGTGGAGTGCTAGGCACAAAAGCAACAAATCATATTAATGCTTCTGTTGTTAGAAGAATTAAACCATATCCAATCGAATTAAGAAGACACTCTATCTCTCGTGCCTCTGGTCATACATTTGAATATGTTGGATTTGGTCCTGGCAACTACTCAACTGCTTTACCTGATAAACAGACGAGACAAATCTCAGATGCGGAGGAGCTTCTAGCACAATCAACTAGAAGAGAGGGTGGACTTAATTTCTATAGTGGTATGAATGATAAAGGTATTTCATATTCTGGTAATAAGAAGTTAAGTACATTTACAGGACAAGAAGAAATTTTTGATACTCCTATTGTAACTATAACAGGTGAGGATATTGGTAATCGACCAAATATTAACATTATAAATCCCCTTGAAGCTAACTTCGAACGTTCGATTCAAGTTGATGGTGGAGCTAACAACAAAGCAACCTCAAGATTTAATGGACCCGTTATTTTTACAAATAAAGTAACATCCACGTCAACAAAGGGTTTTGAAGCAAATACAATTTACTTACAGGGTAACGCAACGGTATCTAGAAAGTATACGGTTGGAATTTCGACACCAACTGCAGCAGGTAACCCTGGCGACATTGTTTATTACGAAAATCCATCTAAGAGTGGATATGTTGGTTGGATTTACACCACCGAAAATGATTGGTTCCGTTTTGGATCCATTGGTATTTCCAAGGACCAAAACGTTGCAATCTTTGATCAAGTTGGTATAGGAACAACGTCACCTGGTGATTGTAAACTTAAAATTTCTGGACTTGGAACTGATGGCAGTAAAATTTTGTGCGTTGATGCTAATGGAATTGGTATCGGAACAACTGCTAATCAGTATTTTCTAAACGTTCAAGGTAATGCTAATATTGGTGGAACTTGTCATGCTATTAATTTCGTTGGTAGTGGTGCAGGACTTACTTCACTTAATGCTGCGGCGACTGGGTGGGCTCAAACCACAGGTGGATATTATAATACTGGATTTACGAATATTGGTATCGGAACCTCTGTACCTTCATTCAACTTAGAAGTTGGATCTCCAGGAACAGGCAATACTGACATATACGTTCATAACATTGCTAAGTTCGTTGGACTTGTAACTGCGAATCAAGTGCATGTAAGTGGCATTATCACTGCAGGAGATTTTAATTTAACTAGTGCCTCTGGACAAATTACTGCGGGTATTATAACTGCAACCAATATTAATATTGGATCTGGTTCGACTACCTTGATGACAACTGGATTAAGTGTTGGTATTGGAACTACTGTTCCAAGAACAAAAATAGATATTGAGGGAGCTGCTAGACTTAAAACCTACTCCGAAGCCGTCGGAATTTTAACAATAACATCAAATGTAGCGACAATTGATCTTTCAATCGCTCAAAACTTTACCTTGACTTTGTTTAATAACATCGATTATTTTATTCTACTTAACGCACCAGCAGATTCTACACAGTTTACTCTTAAATTTACACAAGATTCTGTTGGCGGACGAACTGTAGATCTTGATGACTTTAGAAATGTTGGATTAAGCACAATTCCAGTGAGATGGCCTGGTGGTGGTGTTCTACCTGGAGTCACTACAACTGCGAACAGGACGGATATTTACTCGTTCAGAATATTTAACGGAAACACTTTAACAAGTTATTCGTCAGATAACGGAATATATGGCGTTGTTGTTGGTCAAAACTTTGCTGATTGAGGTAAAAAATCATGCCTAGTTTTAATAAGCAAACTACTCTTGACCTTAACGGTCCTATTTTATCATTTACAACTCAACCATCTGCAGTTTCTGCTTGTACAAGTGGAATCGCAACCTTTGTTGGTATCGCTACAGCAACATTTCCTACCCAAACTCCAACAAATCCAGCAACAAATACTGGATATATTTCATATCGTTGGCATCAAATCGGATATGGTGAATTATCTGATGGTGATTTTAATGGCACAACAATTGCTGGATCAGCAACAACAACATTAACTCTCTCTGGAATTTCCAGTACCATTCTCTTTAATAGCACACAGTATTTTCTAAGAGCTGATTATGTTCCATCTGCTTATTCTCAACCTGTTGGCTCTGATGTAAATGCGGGAACAGCGAGATCTACTGGTAACGCTATCAATGATCCAAGGGATTCTGACCCTGCATTATTAACGATTTTTCCTGATATTTTGATATCTAAACAACCAGGAATTACAACTACTGTAGAATCACCTAAACAATTTGCAAATATTAGAGTTACTGATGGACAAGGATTTGATTTTACTTTCTCAACTTTAAATTTAACAAGTTACTCTGATTTTGTTCCAGGAAAACAATATTTCATTACCGCCGATAATAGCATCACCGTTAAAGTTTATGCTATTGGAGGCGGCGGTGGGACATCTAAAAACGATAGAGATGTTCGTGGTGGTAAAGGCGGTGCAGCAAGAGGGACAATAACTTTAGAATCTGGAAAAAATTATGTTGTCAGTGTCGGAGGAAAAGGTGGAGATGGGTTAGGTGGCGTTGGAGGATATGGAGGTGGCGGAAATGGGTCTGGTGGAGGATCTGGTGGTGGTTACACCGGTATATTTTTAGATTCAGTTTCCTTAGCAAACTCTATTCTTATAGCAGGTGGTGGCGGTGGCGGCTCAAACGATTTTTCAACTTCTTATGGTGGAGACGGTGGAGGAACAACAGGACAAGATTCTCGAAATGCTGGATCTAGAGGTGGATTTGGTGCCAATCAAACTTCTGGAGGTGCTGCAGGTTCAGGTGGAAGTGCTACTAGCACAGCATCTGCTGGAACAGCATTAAGAGGTGGATCTGGATCTGCTGGAGGCGGTGGTGGATACTATGGAGGTGGAGGAGGAGTTATTGCTGCACCGATTATCTCAACCACATCAGTTTCATTCACTGTTACTAGAGAAGCTGGCGATGTGAATGGTATTACTTTCAGTGGTCCTAATACCTTTACACTTAGCGGTGGTAATACTGGAACATTTTCACAAACAGTTAATACAAACACTAACTACTCACTATCAACTTTTGGAAGTGGTCCTGGTGGGCAGGCATTGCAAATTCAGGCAGGAGGAACTCGGATTGGACTAGATGATCGATTTCCAGGAGGTGATGGTGACTTTAATGATGTTGCAATAAGTGTTAATAAGGGATATTTCTTTCAAAGTGGTGGAACTTTTTATTATCGTATTGATGGTCAATCTGATGCCACTATACCTGGAGCTGATGGTGGCGGGGGCGGAGGATCTGGTTATTTTCATCCAGATTTGGTTTTCAATGGAGTTTTTGATAGTGAAGGTGCATCAAAAGTACCAGCACCTGGAGTGGATGGCGCCTTCAAATTTTCTTTTGAGTTAGTAAAACCTAATGTGGCCACTGCAGCACAAAATTCCACTTCTATTTTTTCTGCTGAAGCGACCACTGGAGACATCTCTCAGGGTGCTGTGTCATATCAGTGGCAACTAAACGAAGTTGATTTGATAGATGGTGAAAACATCTTATTAGTATCAAAAAATAATAATGATTATCCATCAAATACAGTTTTAAGATTACCTCTATGGGACAAAAACTCTGGATCTTTAGTGTTAGAGGATTTAACTAACATCGCCAACACAGTAACAAATACCAGTGTGAGCTGGGTTTCTGGAACAGGAAAGTTTTATAATGGTTATGCAAACTTTACAACTGACTCTTTCTTAACACTAGCACCATTATCTGATTTTAATTTTGGAACAGGGGATTTTACCGTTGAAACCTGGGTTTATTTTACACAAACTGGGAATAATGATATTTTTTCAACGGGCATTTATGAACAAGATCAATTAAGTATTAGAAAAAATAAAACATCTCAGTTAACAAATTCTCCTGGATCTGAACAACTTGAAGTTTATTATAATTCAACGATTATTGCCTCTGGCGGTGAATTTAGTTTAAATACATGGCATCATATAGCAGTAACAAGAACAACACCAAATACCTCTGACAAACGTGACTCTATACTAAGACTTTTTATAGACGGAACTCAAGTTTCTAGTGCTACATTTAATAATAATATTAGAGCGACAGACGCCAAGATAGGTAGAACCATAGGAAACTTTTATAACATGGTTGGAGGAATACAAGATTTTCAAGTACATGCTAGTTCGATATATACCACAAACTTTACACCCTCCACAAGTGCCATTGTTGATAAACAATTAGTTTTAGCTCTTCCACTATGGGATAATACCACTGGTGCTTTATCTTTAACTGATTTATCAAGTAATGCGAAATCAATAACTCTGGGTAGAACCTGGGGGACTTCTCCAACTTGGAAAACTGGTGTTGGTAAATTTTATGGTGGAGCAGCGTTTTTTGATGGCAAATCTTATCTAAATGTTGCGGGAAGTTCAGATTTTAATTTTGGCACCGGAGATTTTACAATTGAGTGCTGGGTTAACTTCCAAAGTGGTTCAAATCCGTCTCCGACCGGTCCTTATGAAGTTCTCATCAATGTTGGCGGAGGATATCCTGGCGGCGGTGGAACTTGGTTTGCTCTTCTTAGAAGCGGCGCGGGTGCTACTTTCTATATCTCTAATATTAGTGGGTATGCCTCTATTGGAACTGTCAGTGATTTAAAGGTAGAGACATGGAGGCATCTTGCAGTTTCAAAGTCAGGAACAAATGTTAGATTTTACGTTGATGGGAAATATGTTGGGCAAAGAGTTGATAGTTCTGCCTATGGAGGGAGCGAATCTGGGTATATTGGATTAGAACATGCAACTAATCAAGATCAAGGGTATTATTTCCCATTTGCTTACATTCATGACATTAGAATATACAAAGGTCTTGCAAGATATACATCCGACTTTACCCCAGACGAAACTTCACTAGTGACTAAATTGTCAGAAAGAGTTAACGTTTCAACAGTTGTGAGTGGAGCAAAAACTCCAAATCTATCAATTGCTTTACCAAATGTATCTAAAAACTTACTGAGAGCAAAAATAACTCATCCAACTGCATGTAATTCACCAGTTTATACCAATACAGCACAATTTGATGTTGTTCCTTCAACGAGTCGTGCTGTCATTGAGGTCGAGGCATATGATTTAAATTCAACCACGGCAACACTTCGTGAATTCGACTTAACAAGTCTTGATTATACAATCACTTCAAATATATTTGATTTTGATACTATCTGTTTATATGCAAAAGAAAGAGACCTTGCAGTTGAATTTGAAATGTATGGTGCAAAGGGAGAAGATTCTGACTACACAAATCCAACAAGAGAACCTGGTGGAGAGGGTGGATATTCAAAAATTAGATTCATTATGAAGAGAGGTGAGGAATATATTCTCAAAGGCATTAAAACAAAAACTGCATTATATCTTTATAGAAAAGCACAATTAATTGCTTGTGTTGGACAAGGTGGTAAAGGTGGACGTTATGGTGCAGGCGGAAAAGGTGGTGGAGCAAATGTTGCTGGAGAAAATGGTTTTGGTAGATTATCAGGTATTGGAGGAAATGTGATTGCCTCTGGACAACTTAGTGGTAATGGTATTTTTGGATCTTCGTCGGGAGCAACAAAAATTTATTCTGAAGATTCTAAAGCATCTGGAGTGAATGGCGGTAGGACAATATCCTGTACAAAAGGTGTTTATTGGAGAGAGCAAGGAAAAACGGCATGTTCTGATCTTGGACTATCTAAGTTTAGACTTTCTGATGGTAGAGAAGTAACCAATAGTGTTGCAATCAATAGAGGATTTAAAGATGGATATGGAATAAATCAAACTGCTGGCAGTAATGATAGTTCTGAAGGCGGGACTGGCGGAAATGGAGCTATTGGCGGTGGTGGTGGCAATTTAGGTGGCGGCGGAGGTGGATCTGGTTACACTGATGGATCAGTGACGGTTATTGATACGTCTCTTGGTGGCCATGGCGCAAAAGAAACTAAACTTGTCATGAGATTAGTTGGAAGCACTGGTAACTTTTATATAGATTCTGCTGGTAGAATCCTTATTCTCTCTGCGGCAACACCAGGTAGAGATCCAAGAACTTTAACTAAAACAACTGGCAAAGTTCTTCCAGGAACTGATACTTGTATTGATGATACAAGGTGGCAAAGATTTCTTAACCTAGCATTAACACAAGACTATCGTTTGACTGCCACACTTAGCGATGGTAGACCAGCAACAACGGCGCAACCATTTAACATCAGAAAAATGATAAATGCAAACAATATTCCTTTAAAGAAAAGTTTAACTGACTGGGAAAATACAAACTATAACTATCTTCTTCTTGCCTTAGCCTGGGACGAGAATGATGTAACTGGCACAAGGGGTTATGGTGATGATTATTCTACTCTTTCTTATGCTCCAGGAACTTATTATTATGGATATTATGGAGGGTCTAGCAGTTCATTCTTTAGTTATGCCACTGGATCTGGAACTAGAGGAAGTATATTTGGAAATACTACTGCATACTATTGGATACTACCTCCAGGAGTTCCTGACTTCTCCTGATAAATAATTAAAATCTAATTGGGGGAGAGTGAACCCAAATGGCGATCAATAAGAATTTTGTAGTCAAGAACGGATTTGAGGTCAACGCTAATCTCATCGTTGCCGATGCTGCGAACGATAGAGTTGGTATTGGAACAACGATTCCAAAACATCAACTTCACATTATAGGTGGAATTGGTGCCACTCACTCCTTTGTCACTGGTGTATCAACAATCAGCAATGAACTGAGAGTTGGAACAGGCGGAGAGGTTTTTAGTGTTATTGCTGGACCTTCAGGAGTTGGGCAATCTGTTGGTGTTGGAACATCAAGACCGGCATTTCTATTAGATGTTCATTCACCAGTTTCCATAGGGCAAACTGCACTTCGTGTTCGTGGTGATGGTAGAATCACTGGTAATCTGGTTATTGAGTCGGGTGTCACATTAAGCACGTTAAATGTCACTGGTATTTCTACATTCGTAGGATTTACCACATTCCAAGATTATGTCTTCATCCAAGACGGGCTGAATGTAACTGGCACCGGTGCTACATTAAATTCATTAAATGTTACTGGTGTTTCTACATTTGTAGGGTTCTCTACTTTTAATGATTACGTTTTCATTCAGGACGGACTCGATGTAACTGGTGCAGGTGCTACAATTGGAACTGTTAAGATTTCCTCTGGTATCATCACTGCAACATCAGGTGTTGTAACTTATTTTGGTGATGGCTCTCAATTAACTGGAAACGCAAGAAATCTAACAGCAACGATTGGTATTGGAACCTCTGGTGTTGCAATTGGATATGGCGTTTCTTTCATAGATTTTAGAGGTCCTGGACTATCAACGATATTTTATAATAGCACTGTAGGTATTGCAACCGTTAATATTATTGGAGGTGGTGGTGATGCTTCAATTGGTATTGGAACTACTCCAGGTGAGGCATTCACAGGTATTATAACAGCAGGAAATCTCTGGTATAACTCTGGTCTTGGACGATTATTCATTTATTATCAAGACGATGATAGTGCTCAATGGGTTGATGCTGCACCGTTTAATGTTGGTATTATTACTGCAGTTGGAAGACTCTTATTTGAGAATGGCACTGCACTTGAACCTAGTTTGCATTTTGCTAATAGTTCGACAACAGGTTTATTCTCACCAACTGCAGGACAGCAGACATTTGTATCGGTTGGTTCATCAATCTTAAATATTAATCCTGCAGGTATTAGAGTAACTGGAGTAGCCACTGCGACTGACTTTGATGCACTTTCGGATATTAATTATAAAAAAAATATCAACACAGTTAATGATGCATTACTAAAAGTTGATCAACTTCGTGGTGTGAAGTTTGATTGGAAAGAAAGTGGTCTCCCCTCTTATGGTGTAATCGCACAAGAACTCCAAGAAGTTCTACCAGAACTTGTACATGGTAATGATCCTAAAACAGTTAATTATAATGGTATTATTGGTGTTTTGATTGAGGCAATCAAGGAACTCAAAGCCGAAGTAGAAGAACTCAAATCAGTGATAAATAAGTAAAAAAGTAGTCATAAGATGTCAAGAGCGTCTAATTTAGCAGGATTTTCTACAAGTATACAATCAGTTGCACCAAGTAACTTGGTCGTTGGAGTGGTTACTGCTACCAGTTTTGTTGGTGATGGATCTAATTTAACTGGTGTTAGTGGTTTTGCGACTGCATTAAGTTCGACACAATCTTCACCACTTTCTAAGATTTTTAAAACACCACAAACACTAGATATTGGTGCAGGAACATCTATTAAGGTTGAATCGGATGCAACATCAGGAAACACTGCATTTATGAGAGAGGGTGTTCTTCATGTTTCCACTGGAGCAACTTTTGCTGTTGGATCTGGAACAACATTTATAATGAATGTGCTTGGAATATTTTAATAAATAAAAGAAACAAAAAGATTTTAGAAAGCGATGTCTGAAATTAGAGTAGATAAGGTTATTAACGAAGCGGGAACAGGTTCAGTAGAACTGACTCAAGGTGCAACTCTTCCTAGTGGAAAAACAATCAGTGGTGCTGGCGGTCTTAATGTTACTGGTGTCGTAACTGCCACAAGTTTCAGTGGTTCTGGTGCTAATTTAACTGGCATTGCTGCAACTGCTAATGTAGTAACTAATAGTCTTGTAGTTGTTGGCGTTGCAACATTTAATAGCAATGTTTCGATTGCTGGAACATTAACTTATGAAGATGTAACCAATGTAGATTCCATTGGTGTTATTACAGCAAGAAGTGGTGTTGTCGTATCTGGTGCTGGTCTTACAGTTACTGGTATTTCTACCTTTGCAAATGATGTAAGATTTCGTGGTGGAGTGATTGAGAATGTATCAGCGGCAACGACTTATATGTCTGGTGGTGCATTAGTTTTAGAGTTAGATGTAAGAAACTCAACAACATATCGTTATTCGATGCCAACGGGTGCTACGATTGGTATTGTTTCGTTCAAGAATATGCCCGCTGATACTGAAAATGGATCTACTGTAACTGTCTTATTCACTCAACCCTCATCAATTACTGCAGGAACTGGTAATACAACAGCAGCAACAGGTATTGGAACAAACTGCACGGTCATTCCTTTTGTTTCTGGTGCAGCAATCGCAGGTATTTCAACCAGAGC
>Ga0194118_10005355_pt1 | contig 13446 bp, 13 predicted proteins | sample TA2MahsurfametaG_2_FD_148662 | JGI IMG/M metagenome (GOLD analysis project Ga0194118, IMG submission 148662) | Freshwater microbial communities from Lake Tanganyika, Tanzania - TA2015013 Mahale N5 surface | ecosystem: Environmental > Aquatic > Freshwater > Lake | place: Tanzania: Lake...
TCGAGATCCAGCTCGCCAAGGAGCTGGCGCAGCACCGCCCGCTCGTGGTTCTCACCAGTGGCGTAGCAGGCCTGGCTGATCGCCACGCCCAGGGCTGCCGAGTAGAGCGTCACCTGGGCAATGAACGTCGACCCGCCACCGGCAGTGGGCTCGATCGAGCCCCGTAGCGTCTTGCCGTCACAGATCAGCTGGTCGAGATCAGCTGCGCCATCCGGAATCTGGGCGATGGTCCAGTCGCGGATCGCAGTGCAGAGAGCTGCCACATCCACGTGCTGGAAGAAGTAGCGGAAGGCTGAATCGGAAGGCGGCCGCCGGAGCTCAAGGCCCAAAGCCGCTGTGAGCACGCTGTGGTGGCGGATGGCAAAGCGTTCCAGATCCCGCAGGCTCTGGCAGCGGCTGAGGATTCCCAGCACCGCCACCAACAGCAGGTACCAGGCCGGGATGCGAACGCCCCGCCGCATGCGCGGGTCCGGGATCGCCTTGAGGTAGCTGATCAGATCGAGATCGGTTGCGGCAGAGACGCTCTCGAGCACAGGGAGGAAGCGATTCCGCCGACCTCAACCCATGCTGACAGCCCCGGCAAGAGACCCTGGGACAGACTTTGAATCAGCCCTGCGTCAGTAGCCTCCGATCAAGGGGTCAAGCGCTTGATCAGAAACTGTGGACCCTCATTTACCGCTGCCCAGTTTCCAGGGGCAACAGGGCGCGAACGCCGAAATCAATCTGGTCCACCGCTTTTCTCGGGGCGGAAACTCCAATAGGATTGGATCCTGTTTCGCCTGACTGAAGTTAACGAAGTCGTGGGCCACATCGTTCCAATCAAAGTCCTTTACCTTGCACTTTGATGTATCAAAAACGTTCTGCCTCTAGGAAGAGATCTAGCAAGAAGCTGTTCGGTGCTGACTTAAATCAGCAAGAGCAGAGCGTGGTGAGAGGTGGTCACGAAAACACTAATGATGCTGGGATTCCATCTAGTTGTCAACCCAGCATGAATGAGCGGGAACGATGGATCCAACGCGCTCGCGAGGCAATCGCTGTCGAGCAATATGATGAGGCAATCCGTTGCTACAAGGCGGCGCTTGAAAGCTCTGAAACATCTTTACCTTCAAATGAAGAGCAATTGTTTCATCGTGCTGCTGCGGCAGCGATAGCTGGGCAATACGAGCATTCCATCGGGTTGCACTGTCAACTCTTTGCACTCAACCCAGACCATGCCAGAGGCCTAAGCAACCTGGCCGTGGTCATGCGGAGGCGAAAGTCGCTGCAGTGGGCAGAAATCTTTATTAAGCGTTCGCTGCGCATCGATCCTAACGCAATCGAGGCTCTTAACAGCTATGGCACGATTCTTTCTGATCTTGGCCGCGAGAGGGAGGCTCTACAGATTTATCTTAAGGCTCTCGAAATAGATCCAGGCAATGCGGGCCTTTGCAGCAATGTATCAAATATATACCATGTATTTGCCCAAATTGACTTGGCCTATGTGTATTCAACAAGAGCCGTTGCTCAGGTGCAAGATAATTATGTGATTTGGCTCGATCATTTAATTCATTTGCGCCGTTCATGTGATTTTGAAAGGCTTGTGAGAATTGATTGGTGGAATGTTTTAGAGCGAGCACCGATTGATCGCATCAGTTCAAGTTTCCTCCAGTATCTGGTCTTGGCTGATGGGCAAGATGCCCAACAGCGCCTTCTTCAGACAATCTGTGCATGGGGTGATCGACAGGCTCAACTCGCGAGTGAGTCACCTATGCCCGAGCCGGTTGCATTGCCTTGGAAGGGCAAGACCTCAGTCCCCATGCGGATTGGCTTTGTCAGTGCCGATTTTCGCGACCACTCAGTTGCACGCTTCATCTGGCCTTTATTTGAGCATTTGAAGCCCGATGAGTTTTTGTTGTATGGCTACAGCACCAAGTTTCAAAATGATCGTTGGAGAAAGCGGTTTGAGGAAAAAGCTGTTGCCCTGCGTGATGTTGAAGGGCTCTCGCCAAGGTCTTTGTGCGAGCAAATCCAGAGCGATGGCATTCATATATTGTTTGACTTAACAGGTTTTACCAAAGGATCACGAACTTCATGTTTTGCTTGGCGTGCTGCTTCCGTGCAGGTCTCGTGGCTTGGCTATCCAGGTTCGACCGGTATCCCGCAGATGGACTACTTATTTGTTGATCGCTTCCTGCAGCCGGCTGAGCCGCGCCTGATTCGTGAAAAACCCCTGGTCACTGCCGGGACTAGCGTTTGTTTCGGCCATCTGGAGGAGATTCCCATCACGCCACAGATTCCCGAACTCATCCGTGGCTTTTTGACCATTGGAACATTAAATAATCCCTATAAATTCACAACAGAAACGATCGCACGTTGGAGTCGGGTGATGGATTCCTTGCCAAACGCTCAGTTTTTGTTTGTGAGACGTGAATTCGAGAGTTATTATCTGCGCCAGAATATCTTCAAAGAGTTTAGCCGGAATGGTATCGATGAAGGGCGCATTCATTTTTTCAATAACCGTCAAGCTGGACGCCATTATCTGGATTGTTACAACGAGATTGATTTCACGCTTGACACGTTCCCTGTGACGGGTGGGACAACCACAATTGACGCACTTTGGATGGGGGTGCCGGTGATAGGTCTGGAAGGGGTGAATATTCACCAACGTGTCTGCAGTGCTGAGCTGCATCATGCTGGTCATTCGGAGTGGATTGCAACAAATGACGATGAGTTTGCGCAAATTGCCCTTGAGCTTGCTGTTAATCAGGCTTTGCGCGTCGAGCTGCGGCAGTCGCTACGTGAGCAACTTAAAAACTCTCTGCTTTGCGATGCAAAGCAGTTTGCCAGTGACTTTGCAGACACCATGAACAATCTCAGGCCCTCCGTCTGAGATAAGCCTGTGGCCAGTAGCTGACCCGCTCGCGCACCAGGCCTTCGTTGAAGGGCCAGCTGGGCTCGTGGGCTTCGAACTCTGGGTGCTGGGCCAGAAAGGCGTGGACGGCGCTGATCGGGTTGTTCCAGCTCCAGTCGGCCTCGCTGCGGGGCGCGCCGGTCACCTGCTGCATGATGCCGTCGCAGGCGACGATGTAGCTGCAGGGGCTCACCAGCGGGCCATAGGCCTCGAGCTCGGCCGCCACGTGGGCCTGGCTGTGGTTGCTGTCGAGCAGCACCAGCACCGACTCGTGCGCCCCGATCTGGCCGCGCACCTGCTGCAGCACCGCTGCGTCGACCGAGCTGCCCTCGATCAGGGTGATCAGCGGCGCCAGCCGGTGCTGTTCGATGGCGCTGCGGTTGTGGGGGCGGATCTCGATGTCGATCCCGACCACGCGCCCCTTGCCGATGGCGGTGCACAGGCCTGCATAAAAAATGAGCGAGCCGCCGTGGGCGACGCCGGTCTCGACGATCACATCGGGCTGCAGGGCGTAGATCAGCTCCTGGATGCGGATCAGGTCTTCGGGCAGCTGGATCACGGGCCGTCCCAGCCAGCTGAAGCCGTAGACGTATTTGGCGTCCCAGCCGGCCCGCAGCCAGGCCTGGCTGACCAGCGCAAAGGCCTCGGGATCGTCGAGCCGCAACTCGCGCGCCGCCGTGTCGCCGCTGGCCGGCAGCCGCACCACGCCGGCGTTCTCGTCGAACTCAAAGCGCAGAGCCATGGCCCAGCCCAGGTGTCATTTGCCCCAGTATTAACGCCCGGCAGGCCTCGAGCCCGGGCGCTGGCGGTTCGAACTCGGCCTCAAGCCGAGTGATTGCGATTGGGCTGGCTGGCGGCGCCGGCGTGGCTGGCTCGTGCAGGTCGACGGCGATGCCCCGTTGCAGCAGCAGCTCCGCGATCTCGCGGTGGCTTGTGTTGGTACCACTGGCCAGGTTGTAGAGACGCTGCCTGCCGCCCTGTGCGATCTGCGGCAGCAGCCGCACCACATCGCTCAGGGCCACGTAGTCCTTGGCGATGCTGGCAGGCTGCTCGAGGCGCACGCGGCCGTGCTGCTGCGCCGCTTCGAGCACCTGCCCGAGAAAGGTGGTGGACGGTTGGCCCGCTCCCACCACATTGCTGAGGCGCACCACGCGGCAGCCCGGGCGTGGGTCCTGCAGCACCAGGGCTTCGCCTAGCAGCTTCGAGAGGTTGTAGACGTCGCTGGGGTCGCTACTGAGGCACGGCAGCGGCGTGGTTTCGTCGGTGGCGCTGCTGCGGCCGTAGACGCGCGTGCTGGAGAGCAGCAGCAGGTGCTCCAGCCCTGGGCGCTGCAGCACCTGGCTCAGCAGGCCCACATGGGCCTCGGCCGTGGCGTGGGGGCGGCTGCGAAAGTCGGCCGTTAGCCCGATGGTGTAGAGCACCGACGCTGGCTCGCGTTCGCCGAGCCAGGCGCCCAGGCCGGCCCGCGCGACCGCGCGCACCGGTTGCCCCTGGGCCTGCAGCTGCGCCACCAGGGCGCTGCCCACCCAACCGCCGGCCCCCAGTACCGTAGGCATGGGGGCGCTCACTGCCGCGCTCCCACCACCACGGCCGGGGTGCCGCGGCAGATGCTGTAGGCCGGCAGCTCGCCCCGCACCAGCGAACCGGCGGCCACCACGCAGCCCCGGCGCAGCACGGCGCCGTCGAGCAGCACGCAGTTGGCACCGATCCAGACGTCGTCTTCAATGACGATGCCGCCGCGGCTGGGGGCAAAGCCCTGCTCGCGAATCAACTGGTCGCGGCGTTTGTAGGCGTGGTTCACCGGGGCCAGGGTGCAGTTGGCGGCGATCAGCACGTCGTTGCCGACCTGGATGCCGTGGCCCGAATAGAGCACGCAGCCCGAGTTCAGATACACCCGCTTGCCCAGCACCACATTGCCCAGACCGCCGGCGGGTTTGATCTTGACGAAGCTGTCGATGCGGCAGTCGGCACCCACGACGATGCGGCTGCCACGCTGCGACGCTTCAAGGTCCGCCAGCGGCGAGACCTGGGCCGTGGGGTGCAGCTCGATGCCGGCGCCGGTCATGGCAAGCCCTCGCAATGATGCGATCCTGGAGTAGCACGCGCAGGCGCGATGACCAGTTTCAGGCTCAATGGCGTTGATTACGACACCGCGTCGCTGAGCGCCGAAGGCCAGCGCCTGGTGGCCCTGCTCAACCAGGCCCACGCCGAGCAAACGCGCCTGCAGGGTCAACTTGTGTTGATGCAGGCCGCCCAGCAGCAGCTGCTCGAGCAGCTTAAGCCGCTGTTGGCGGCTCCGGCACCGGCGGCTGCCGCTGCGGGACCGGCTGTGCTGGGGGAGGCGTCGCGCGAGATTCCCACCACCGGGGTGCAGCAGCCCGAGCAGCAGCCCTCGCCCCTGCCCGCCGACATGCCCGACGCCATTCGCGCCCGGTGAACACCCGATGACCGCCAACGCCCGTCAGCCGATCGAGCCCAAGCAGCTGTTCGGCATCAACTTCAACATTCGCGATCAGGCCAAGTTCAACATGGCCTTGCAGTTGCTGCGCGAGAGCACGGGCGGTATTCCCATGTTTGCCGCCGACAATCTGATCAGCTGGAACCGCAATCTGTCGTTTTTGCGCGACGACTATTTCAGTGCCCTGTTGAGTGGTGATGAGAGCGACGCCGTCGAGAAATCGTGCATTTGGAGGCTTTACATCCTGCTCTACTTTGCCGAGGCTTGTTCGCATCTCGAGGGCGATTACGTCGAGCTGGGCTGTCACAAAGGCACCACGGCCAAGCGGGTCACTGAAAGGGTTGACTTTGCAACTCTGGGCAAGTGCTATTGGCTTTACGACCTGTTCGGTTGGAACCCTGGTGACGAGCACACCCACCTGCCGGGCCACGACAATCCGCGCATGTACGAGGACGTGGTCGATCGCTTTGCTGACCAGCCTGCGGTGATTGTGATCAAGGGTTCCGTGCCCGAGTCGTTTTCCCAGGGCTTTCCTGAGCTCATCGCGTTTGCCCACATCGACATGAACCATCCCGATCCAGAATCGGGTGCGCTGCGCGAGGTGCTGCCCCGCCTTTCAGCAGGTGGCACCATCGTGTTTGACGACTACGGTTGGTGGGGTTACTCGGCTCAGAAACGGGTGCTCGACCCGATCGCCGCCGAGCACGGCTGCAGCATTCTTGAACTGCCCACCGGTCAGGGCCTGCTGCTCAAGCGCTAACTCCGGGGCGCAGCCTGAGCTCGGGTATCGCGGTGGCCAGGCGCCGGCCGGGCCATTGCTGGGCTACCTCGTCGATCAGGTTCCAGGGCAGCACCAGCAGCGTCTCGGGCTCGCGGGCGGCGAGCGACTCGGGGCTGATCACGGGAATGTGGCCGCCGGGTAAAAACCGGCCCTGCTTGCTGGCAGCGCGATCGGCCACTGCGGGCAGCAGGTCGCTGCGGATTCCGGCGTAGTTGAGCAGGGTATTGCCCTTGGCGGCGGCGCCATAGCCCAGCACGCGGCGTCCGGCGTCGTGCTCAGCCAGCAAAAAGCGCAGGAGGCCGTGTTTGGCGGCCTCGGCCCGCTGTTGAAACTGCGCCCAGGCCGCTAGGCCCTCGAGGCCGGCGGCTTGCTCAGCGGCGCGCACCCGTTCGACTGCGGCGGTCGGTTGCAGGCCGGCATCGCTGCGGGCCAGCCACAAGCGCAGGCTGCCGCCGTGGGTGGGTAGCTCGTCAACATCGATCACCGCCAGCCCCACTGTGGCGGCGATGCGGGCCACCACCTGCAGGCTCAGGTAGCTGTAGTGCTCGTGATAGATCGTGTCGAATTGATTACCGATCAGCAGTCGCAGCAGATGCGGGCACTCGATCGAGGCCTGCCCCCGGGACTTCAGCAGCCGCGCGATGCCCGCCAGAAAGTCATTGATGTCGGGCACATGGGCCAGCACGTTGTTGGCCACCACCAGGTCGGCGGGCTCCAGTTCGCTGGCCAGGGCCTCCCCAAAAAAGCGCTCGAGCGTGGTGATGCCCTTGGCCCGGGCGGCGGCTGCGGTGGCTTGGGTGGGCTCGATCCCCAGGCAGGGGATGCCGCGCTGCTGCACGTACTGCAGCAGGTAGCCGTCGTTGGAGGCCAGCTCCACCACCCGGCTGTTGGGGCCTAGCCCCAGGCGCGCCGTTGCGGTCTCAACAAACCGTTCAGCGTGGGCGCACCAGCTGCTCGAAGTGCTCGAAAAGTAGGCGTAGTCGGCTGTGAACAGCGCCTCGGCCGCCGCATGGGCCGGCAGTTGAACCAGCCAGCAGCGGTCGCAGATGTAGACCTTGAGTGGGTAAGTGAGCTCGGGCTGCAGCAGCTGCTCGCTGCTCAGGTAGGCGTTGCTGGGTGGCTGGTGCCCCAGGTCGATCACCGCGTGCTCAAGCGGTGCTCCGCAGTGGCGGCAGCAATGGTGAGCAGTCACGGCAGCACCTTTCGGGCCAGTTCCATGAGGCGCTGATCGGCAGTCAGCACAGTGGCAACTTCGCGTCGGGCCAGGACCAAATACAAGCAGTCATAGACCGGGTGGCCCAGGTGAACGGCGAGCGCGAGGGCTTCGGCCAACAAGTTGCGATCAGGTTCGATGTGGTCCACCAGTTCCCTCGCTCGGCCCAGTCGGACTTGCAACCCATGGGCTTCCAGCTGTCCCGCGCGTTGCAGCCGCCAAAGCGCGTTGGCCACTTCGGTCAACATCAGCTCTGGGGCAAGCACCAGGTCGGCGTTGAGCAAAGCCTCGTGCAGCGGGGATGCTTCGTCGGATCCTTCAATGATCCTCACCACCGCTGAGGCATCCAGCACCAGCTTTGTTGCTGCGGGTGTAGGCATTTCAGCGGGCGCGATCCTGGCGAATCAGCTCTTCGGGAGATGGTTCAAAACGCTGGCTAGGTTGTTGGTTCGCCAGAGATTGCAGCTCGGCGAGCGCTTGGCGTCGCCGTTCATGCGGGTCTCCGCCGCAGAGTTGCTGCAGGTCGCTCAACGCCTGCTGGCTAAGGCTGCGATGGTTTTGTCGGGCGCGCAGCTGCAGCAAGTGATGCAGTGGATCGGGGCAATCGCGGATTTGCAAGGTCGCCAAGGCTGGATCACATGCGCTTTGCAGTCATTTTATGTGCACTTGACCCAGCCACGGCAACTCCTGATCCCGCTCGCTGAGTCCGCAGGGTGGCAATGGCCAGGTGATGGCCAGCTGGGGGTCTTTGATGTGGACACCCATTTCGGCTTCGGGAACCCAGGCGCCGGAGTGTAGGTACAGCAATTCGCTGTTCGGCTCCAGCACCTGGAAGCCATGGGCACAGCCCTCGGGAATCAGCAAGGCGTTGGCGGCCTGTGGCGACAGCTCGGTGGCATGCCACAGGCCATAGGTGAGGGAGCGCTGCCTCAGATCCACGGCCACATCCCACACCCGGCCGCGTAGGCAGCGCACCAGCTTGGCTTCGCTGTGGGGAGGGGCCTGCAGATGCAGGCCCCGCACGCTGCCCACGGATTCGGTGCTGCTGAGGTTCACCTGGGTAATAGGGCGATCACCCCAGGCGAAGGCAAAGGCCGGTTCCTGGCCGCGAAAGGCATTGAGAAAAGCGCCGCGTAGGTCGTTCACGGGATGACCGACCAACTCGATCACGCCGGCGAGCGCGGTCTGACGGGCTTCAGTGGGCATCAGATCCAGCCTGCTGATAGGCCGCCAGATCGGCAAGGCAGCACGCGCGTGGGCTGGCACCCTCATGCACGGCCCGGTACCAGGCCACGGTGCGGGCGACCGTGGTGGCAAACGGCCAGCGTGGCCTCCAGCCCAGCTGATGATGGGCTTTGTCGATCTGCAGGTGTAGGCGCTCGGCTTCGTGGGGTGCTTGGGGGTTGCTGCGATCAAGCCAGGACCCGGGCCAGTGCAGTAGTGCCTCTTCAATCAGCTCTCGAACAGAGCGGTTGGAGTTGAGGGTGGGCCCGAAGTTGAACGCCGAAGCGAGCTGAGGCCCTTCGTTGAACAGCCGCTCTGCCAGCAGCAGGTAGCCGCCCAGGGGTTCGAGCACATGCTGCCAGGGGCGGGTGGCAGCGGGGTTGCGCAGGGGGATTGGCTCCCCTGCGGCGAGGGCACGCATGGCATCGGGCATGATGCGATCGGCGGCCCAGTCGCCGCCACCGAGCACGTTGCCGGCGCGGGCGGTGGCAATCGTCAGGTGCGGCGTCTGGTGCGGTTGCGGGCCACAGAAGCTGCTGCGCCAGCTTGCTGCCAACAGCTCCATGGCTGCCTTGCTGGCGCTGTAGGGGTCGTGGCCGCCAACGTGGTCGGTTTCGCGGTAGCCCCAGTCCCAATTCTGGTTGGCGTACACCTTGTCGGTGCTGATCAGCACCACGGCGCAGGGGTGGTTGAGCTGGCGCAGGGCTTGCAGCAGATGCAACGTGCCTTGCACGTTGGTGCTCCAGGTCTGCTCGGGCTGCTGGTAGCTCAGCCGCACCAGGGGTTGGGCGGCCAGATGAAAGACGATTTCGGGCTGGGCGCGGCGCACCAGCTCAACCACCGCCTCGGCGTTGCGGATGTCGAGTAGGTGGTGATGTTCGGGGCCCAGGGAGTTTGCCAGGTCCAGGGTCTCAAACAGGGCGGGTGTCGTTGATGTCTGCCGCTCCGGTGGTAGCCCCAGGCCATGCAAGCTGGCGCCCAACTGCTGCAGCCAGAGGCAGAGCCAACTGCCTTTGAAGCCCGTGTGTCCGGTGAGCAGCACCCGCCGCTGGCGCCAGAAGTTGGAGGTTGGGCTTACTCCCATAGCTTCCAGGGGGCACGGCCCTGCTCCCAGAGGCTTTGCAGCTGGTTGCGGTCGCGCAGGGTGTCCATCGCCTGCCAGAAGCCGCGGTGTTGGTAGGCCGCCAGTTGGCCGCTTGCCGCCAACCGGGGCAACACATCGGCTTCCCAGCTGGTTTGATCACCGTCGATCAGGTTGAGCACTGAGGGATTGACCACAAAGAAGCCGCCGTTAATCCAGCCACCATCACCTTGTGGCTTTTCCACAAAAGCCTGCACTTGGCCATCGGATTGCAGTTTGAGACTTCCGTAGCGCCCAGGCGGCTGCACAGCAGTGAGAGTGGCTGCACAACCATTGCTTTGGTGTGCAGCGATCAATTCATGGAGGTTGACATCAGCGAGCCCGTCGCCATAGGTGAGGCAGAAGGGCTCGTCGTTGAGATAGGGGGCGACTCGTTTCAGCCGGCCTGCTGTGTTGGTGAGCTCTCCCGTGTCAACCAATGTCACTGACCAAGATTCGATGTGCTGGCGGTGCACTTGCATGCGACCGCCAGCCATATCGAAAGTCACATCACTGTTGTGAAGGCAATAATTTGCAAAATATTCCTTAATGGCGTAGCCCTTGTATCCGCAGCAGACAATGAAGTCTTGAATAGAGAAGTGACTGTAGATTTTTAGCAGGTGCCAGAGAATCGGCTTGCCGCCAATCTCGACCATTGGCTTTGGGCGCAGATGGGTTTCTTCGCTCAGTCTTGTTCCTAGGCCACCAGCAAGAATGATCGCTAACACAATAAGTTAACGCGACGTGGATCTATTGAATGGGCTGATGTGCGATTAGAAAGATCTACGTGCTGATGGGAGAAATATCGTTAAGTTGCTCTTTGAGCTCGCCAATCATGCGATCCCGAGCATCGCTGATGAACTTTGATTCTTGCTGGTGTCGATGAAGGATCTCATCCGCGTCGGCGATGTCTTGCGCAAGCTTGACAGCTGACTCTGGCAGGTCTTTGAGATCATAAGTCTTGTCATCTAGGGTGAGTGTTGAAGCCTTCTCGTTTTGGGTTTCTTCGGCATTGACTGCATGACCGGTCTTTTTTCTGTTGAAAACCATCTTAAATCGATGTTAAAAGTTTAGGGCAGGGCTTGTGATGTTCAGTGATGGTTTTAGGCGAATGTGCCAAGGTCATTGGCAGCAATGGATGTGATTCCAGATGTGCCAAGTCTTACAACAAAGTCAGAAGCTCCTTGGAAGCCGGCTTCCGCATCGTTGGCAACGAGGTAAGTGCCTGCGGCATCGCCATCGGCGAAAGAGACTGTCCGGAAATTAATCGTGTCATCGGTCGAGGCTGCAAATGTGTCATCTTGGAATGCATTGTTGCGGAAGATGGCTTGATAAACGGCATCATAGTCGTCGACACTAGACATATCGACAACATTTGCCCCATCTAGGAAGCTGAAGTTCGTGTCACCATCAATCGCAATACCGGTCAAGAGATCGTTGAGATCACCTTGTTGGAAGAGGATTCGGTCTGTGTTGGATATAAACCCGGTAATGGTATCGACATTGACGCCGTCATTCCCTACGGAAGTGGCTGACGTGGTGTAGAGGATTTGATCGGCTCCACCTCCGCCGGTGATGCTATCTTGGCCAGCCTCGCCATAGATGGTGTCATTGCCAGATCCACCGCTGAACGTGTCATTCAGGTCAGCGCCATTGAAGGCCAAGTTTCCAGTGGACTGAGTACCAGCTACGTTTCCAGCGCTGCCGTTGCCAACATCAATGGTGGTGGTACCAGCGGCGACATCAGCATCAATGGTGACTTCATCACTGCCGGTGACATTGATGGTGTTCGCGCCTGCCGTGATGGTGATGGAATCAGCGCCTAGACCTGCATCATTGATGATTGAGTTGTTCGAGTCAGCACCTAATGTGATGTCATCGTTACCTGTTCCTGCGGTAATGGTATCTTCCCCGCCGCCGCCAACGATCGTGTCATTTGCATTGGTGGCAATGATGCTGTCATCGCCGGTTCCACCACTGATAGACGAGACCGCATCGATGAGAGTGAAGTCTCCGAGATCAATGGTCATACCATCATTGGGATCTGAGGTGTTGACTATTAATGTTTCAGAGTTGCCATCGTCAACTCCATCGACAGCCACAGTGAGTCCTGTGAGTTGATCGCTCAGGAAGGTTGCCGATTGTCCTGATGCAATGGTGATATTGTCCAGACCATTTAGCGACTCACCATCATTCATTTCACCGAAATCAGTCGTGGTGATGATTTCAAATGTGTCACTTGTACCATTGAAGGCGACAGTTTCGCCTGCTGCGACATCTCCGGTGTTGAAGCGGAAGATGTTATCGCCGGCGCCACCATCCATCTCGTCAGCACCAGCGCCACCAGTGATGGTGTCGTCTCCCGCCCCGGTGATTAACGTATCGGTGCCATTTGTGCCGGTTGCATTAATGGTAATTGTGGCGGTTGCGCCTTGCAGATTTGTTCTGCTGTTGGCAACATTGGTATTTGAAATCGTCAGGCCGTCGCTAAAGGCCGAGTTGATGTATACATCGTCATCCCCAAAGATCAAGCTGTTTGATCCACCATTGAAAATAATAGCTTCAAGAGCAGACTTATTTTCAAACTGGTTTTCGCTCAGGTTCTGATTGCGAGTGTTGAATTGGATCGTGTCAATGTCGTCGCCACCAGTTACTGTTTCGCCATTAACAAATTGACCGTCGGCGTAGTAAAAAATATTATTGCCGTCGCCACCGCTCAAATTGTCAAGGCCGACTCCTCCTGTCAGCGAGTCGTCACCACTGCCACCGCTTAGGGTATCTCCACTTTCTGAACCAGTGAGCTGATCATTGCCATCGCCACCGGTGAAGTTGACAGAGCTTCCGGCAGCGCCAGTTGCACCTGTCATAATTACTCCGATACTTGAACCGACTGCAGACGCTTCTTGGTTAGCTGAAGAACCAATCGATTGGATAGTGGTCGCCCGCTGATCTCCTGAGGTGACAACAACAGTGGTTATATTCCCAGCTCCAGCGCCTGCAAGATTGACGGTGTTCGTGTCGCCACCAATCGAGCCATTGATGGTCACTGTGTCAGTGCCGTCGCCTGCGTTAACAACATTGCTGCCAGAACCAACGTTAATCTGATCCGCACCGGCACCACCAGCGATGGTGTCATCGCCTGCCCCGCCAGCGATGGTGTCAGCACCTGCGCCACCAGTGATGGTGTCAGCGGCATCCCCACCTGAGAGGCTGTCAGTGCCATTTCCACCGGAGATGGTGTCAGCAGCGGTGCCACCGGTGAGGGTGTCATTGCCGGTGCCGCCATTGAGTGTGACTGATGCAGAGGAGCCAGCGGCATTAACCGTGGTATTGACCCCGTTGGTGCTGGTTGTGGTGGCACCAGCTTGAGACGCGTTGAGGGTGACGGTGTCAGTGCCTGTCACCGCGACGGCAACCGTGCTGGCTGCGGAGTCATGGGTGATGACATCAGCACCATCGCCAGCATCGGTGATGGAGTTTGTACCTGTACCAGCATTGATCTGATCAGCGGCAGCGCCACCAGCGATGGTGTCATCGCCTTCCCCGCCAGCGATGGTGTCAGCACCTGCGCCACCAGTGATGGTGTCAGCGGCATCCCCACCTGAGAGGCTGTCAGTGCCATTTCCACCGGAGATGGTGTCAGTGCCGTCTCCACCGGTGAGGGTGTCATTGCCGGTGCCGCCATTGAGTGTGACTGATGCAGAGGAGCCAGCGGCATTAACCGTGGTATTGACCCCGTTGTTGGTGCTGGTTGTGGTGG
>Ga0194118_10005370_pt1 | contig 13412 bp, 16 predicted proteins | sample TA2MahsurfametaG_2_FD_148662 | JGI IMG/M metagenome (GOLD analysis project Ga0194118, IMG submission 148662) | Freshwater microbial communities from Lake Tanganyika, Tanzania - TA2015013 Mahale N5 surface | ecosystem: Environmental > Aquatic > Freshwater > Lake | place: Tanzania: Lake...
GCCCGATTCAAGCGGTCCAGCGTGCCACCCGTGCCAGGCAGCGTGAAGGTCTGATCGCCTGCGACGGCTGGTGCGTCGATCTGGCTGTAGCCCGATGTCGAGCCTGTGAGACGTAAAGGGCTCATGGTGTCACCTCCTGGTTGTGGTTGTTGTTAGTCATGGGAGTCATTAGAGAAGGGGACTTGGAGCTTCGGCTAGGTACGCATCCCACGCTGCTTGCAGCTCTTCCTGTGTCGGTTCAGGGTCAGGACCAAACCACTCAATGATTTCGTGTGGCGGTGGGGACTGGGTGAGGCGGTAGGTGTTAGCATTTAGGCCAAGGCGGTCAACGCAGATGTTGATGTCCATGGTCATGACTCCTTGAAGATTTCGACGGTGGTGTATTGTTCGGTTCCAAAGTTACTGCCAACACCAAGACCAATAGTAGCTGATGTAGTTTGAGCTTGATGTTGTATTTCAAAAACAGTAGTTCCTGCTAATACTACTCTTGCCGACCCAAATGTAGCGGTAACAGCCGCCCCACTAACGCTATTATAGGCAGATTGGCTGACTCCAGCACTTGTCGAATTTGTTATATTGTAAAGCCTTACTTGATGCCTGTCTGTTCCAAAGCTAGGTGCGCTCCACCGAATCAAATAGCTGCCAGCTCCCAACGTGAACTGGTTACTGCTGATGCTGACAATGCCATCAGGATCGGTAATTTCGGTGTTTAGATCACGGGTACGCCATGCGCCACTAGTAAAGGTGCCGCCTCCTGTGTTTTGTGCTTTTTGATCCGCAATGATGGCGTAGCTGACAAACGAAACTGCATTAGCAGCAAGGTCAGCTTTAACAATGGAAGCGTCAGGTAATCCACCTGCGCTGATACCGGTGACTGTTCCAGAGCCGTTAATTGTGATGGCCATGTCAGTTCACCTCCTGAGGGTCATTAGAGGACCCGTCTACTCCGCTGATGCCAGTGGTGCCGTTGATGTAGATAGTCATGATCAGACGATTACCCAGGATTGGCCAGACGGCACAGTCACCGTCGCACCGGAATTGATCGTGATCGGTCCAGCGCTCATGGCATTTTTGTTCGTGGTCAAAGTGTAGTTGGTGGTGACGGTTTGAGCGTTTTCGTAAAACACGTCATCCGTACCACCACCAGTTGCACCACCACCAGCTGCCGCCCAACTCAGTGTGCCGGAGCCATTGCTGACCAGTGCATAGCCAGAAACCGCCGCATCAGTTGATGGCAGCGTCCAGGTGACGTTGGCTGCAATATTTGCTGGACCTTGAAAGGCGACATAGTTTGAGCCGTTCGCAGTTGCTTCACCAAAACGGAGATCAACCTGGTTGCTGAGAGTCAGGTCGCCGGTCATCGTGTCGCCGGTGACGTTGACGAACTCGCCAGCCTGACTGCGCCAGGCGCTGCCGTCCCAGACCTTTACGTCGTAAGCGCTGCCTGTTGTGTCGAGCCAGATTTCACCGGTGCTATTGCCCGCCGTACCACCACTGGCTGGGGTTGCGTTTGGGGCGGTCGTTCCAACGTGGACAGGGCCGACTTTGACAAGGTTGCCCGCGCTGTCCTTAAAAAAGACGCCGGGGCTGGTGGCTTCGGTATTAAGCGCAAGCTGCCCGGCGACCATGGCCGTGGGATCCGGTCGCTTGTTGGCGGTACTGGACCGCAAATGCTGGAGTGCCATTCCTTAACGCCCCAGGCAAAACACGCCGGGCCGGAAATTATGTCGTCAGTCTACTCAAAAAGTGCCGTCGTCCCAAATGCCGCTGGTGATGGTGCCGACACTGGTCAGGCTGCTGCTGACAACGGCGCTGCCCAGGCTCGTGGCATCAAGCACTTTCGTGCCAGCGATTCGATACTCCTTAGTGCTGGCCAGGTCAACATGCTCGCTGAATGTCCATGCATCCGTCGCATCAACCCAGTTGATCGTCTTGTCGGTGGTGCCCTTTAACGTGATGCCACCGCCATCGGCTGTGGTGTCGTCGGGGACAGCGACTTTGCCGATTTCAATGTTCTTGTCCTCGATAGCCAGATTGGTCGTATCGATGGTTGTTGTTGTCCCATTGACGGTTAAGTCGCCTTGGACTACGACACTGTTGTCGAACGTGGCTAGGCCGGTAACGTCTAGCGTTCCAGGGACGTCAACATTGCTTGTCCACTCGACACCAGTTCCGGCCGCATCGGTTTGTAGCAGTTGGCGCGCCGTGCCATCGGCCAAATTACTGACTGGGATTTCGCCGCCTAGGCCGCTGATGTACGAGAGGCTTGTCCAGACGGTGTTGCCGTCGCCGACTTTCCAGTAACCGGTGTCCGACTCGATACCGATCTCGCCAGCAAGAAGGGTCGGGTTCGCAGCCGTCCAGTTAGCAGCCGTATCACGCCGTTGTTTCTGGAGGGCGGTAAGCGTGATGCTCATAAGGCTCCTGCGGGGCTGATTACATAGTCTCTAGCCGGTGCAACGGCAGCCGTACCGCCCTCTAGAGTATAAGATCGCTCTGGGCTGACAGCAGCCGTCAAGGCGTCAAAAATCAGGTCCCCTGGGTCGATCGGGATTGTCTGGAGTTCGATCTCAACCGTGAAGCGGTCTACGCCAGCATCGGTGATTACGGGACTGCTGAGATAGCGCCAGGCGTAATCGCTGATTAGGGGTATGGGGGGTGTTGTGTAATCTCCCCACAGTTCGGCGGGCAGAAAAAAGATTTCATATGAGCCTTGAGCATTGAAATAGTGATATTTTATTAGATTCATTTGCGCCTGGGTTAAATACCCAAACGTAAGCCCCAGGCTTTGTTTTACGCGGCGATTGCCGGCTCGATAGCCCAAGGTGAAACCACTTAAACCTGTTTGCAGCTGGCGCGGCACATCGCCGACCGTGAATGTGCGAGCTGTGGGGGCGAGTGCGGGAAAAGTGTCCATGGGTATCAGAACGTGATGATACTTACACTTTCCAGTTCAACCGTAACGGTAAAACGGTTAAAGCCGGAGGTATCGATCGTCAAAGGACTCGCGTAGCGCCATTCGTAATCTACGGCGTTAATCGGAACACTGTCATAGCCCGCCCATACTTCGGCCGGAAGTGTGAAGGATATAAGAGTGCCTTGCTGTCCGTCGTAATGAGTGTAGATCGCGTTTATTTCTGTTTCGGATAAGCTATTGTAGACGAGAACTAAGCGTTGACTTACTCGTAAATTACCTTGCAAAAAGCGAGTCGATACCCCGCTCGTACCAACGTATTCCAGTTGCGGGTAGTTACCCAGATCAAGGGTCCGGGCGTTGGGTTTTATCGATGGAAAGATAGCCATTATGTTACGGTAAAAGTTCCGTTTACAATTTCGTCGTTAATGATAAAAATATTGCTTGCATTGATCGGGAAGTAGGCAGCTTCAATGTTTGTTACTCCTTCAACTGTATGGGTAACACGGGTAACTTGATAAATTCCGGTTTCGACACGATTGTCGCCACGACTGTTGACTCGTTGGCGACTGACTTCGATATAGTTAGCAGGAGTCAACGCAGCTGTACCTAACTGTACGGCAAAACTAATTGCATGGGTTGAGTATTTGCGACGTGCCAGTTCATACTTCGCGTATTTAGTGGCGTGTTCAGGGGTACAACAAAAATCTGTCATATCGAACTGAACAACAGGGGCGTTGCTGTCTGTATCCGGGTAGCGGACAGTTGTGGTGCGTTGGATGCTTACTGCTGCCGGATTAGCGTCGCGCCACAGAATGGATACGCGCACGGGACGGCGATCTTCGGCATTAAAGTATTTTTTCTGGAAGCTACCAGGAAGAATAAAATTCTCGTCAAATGTTAGGGGGTAAATCGGTCCTGATCCGGGTGTAGCGCTGAATTTACTGGCTGCAGTAGTTTTAAGTTGAACATTACCGGAAACAATTTCAACCGGCAGCAAAGGCTCCAGGTTATAGCGACCGTTACTTGAAATAAACTGCAGGAAAAAATAAGGAGCTGTTTTTGATATGTAGTCAACTACGTTTACAGATTGATCGACAATACCGTTAAATCTCATACTTTCATATCGATTAAACGAGGCTAAATAAGACAAATTTGAGGTATCTATAGGTGCTGCAAGTGAGTCTGTGTCTTCGCCGTTTGCCCGCTTCATGAGCGTGAACAAATACATGGCGAGATCCACAAATAGATCACTAGGGCCATTTAGATATACTCCACCTACTAAACCGGCGCTGTAGAGATCGACTTTTACACCGTACTCATAAAAAACGGATAACTGTTTGAAACTAGAAGGCCAGGAATCTGGCGCAATACCGGAGAATACATTTCCGTTGTTAGGATCGTACAAATTGCCCCATACTTCTAAAAATGTTATATCAGAAAAGTTAGTAAAGTTTTTACCTGCAGGAGGTGATGTTGGGTCGGCGTACGGACTAATCCCCCATTCAGTAATGACGCCATATAACGTTCCAGTGTCAGCCGGCAACCCCGCGTTAATTTGATTAAACAGCGTTCCGGCGCCGTAAGTAAAAACGACCGGACCTGTGGAATAGGGTACGGACCCTGTAGGAGAGGCATAGGTTCCGACCCAGCTACCGTTGATATCTTTTACAGTACCTATATTGCGGCCGCCGATAATTGTACTACCAGAGTATTCAGCATTTATGTATGTGTATGTCGATGCAGGGTTAATGCCTAAATATGCCCAGTATGCTGCTGTGACATCTGTTCCGGTAGCGCTATCGTAAACTTCAATGTCGTTATTATCGTAACGAATTACAGAATTATTCGTATCCCCCGTTCCTTTAGTTAGTTCACTTTGGTAGTAGTAGTTATTTGCGATGTCGGGGCGTCTAATCGTGCCGCCGCTTGTTGTTAAAACATCGCTTAAGTACTGGTATGCGCCGTAATCGCAAAAAATTCTGCCGCCGGTAATAGGGCAAACAGTAGGCGCGGCTTCGCTCGCGCTGTTGCTGAAATAATACTGAAAAAATGGAGTTGTTAAATCTTTGGTGTACCGCATATTACGGTTTCCAACCCAAATTCGATCAAGGCTTAGTGTGCCGTAAAGATCGCCTTGGGATACTGCAAACAACGCCAGTGCTTCAAATCCCTTAGACCCCGTTTTTACTAGGGTGGGTTGGATCCATACACCGCCTTGTTCGTATGGTACTAAAGGATCTAATGCGGGGCTTGTTCTGAACCCAAAAACTATAGGGACAGTATCACCGGCACTAGCACGGGACTGGATCTCTCCGAGAACAGTTTTAGGTTTTTTAGTTTTTACTGCATCCTGTAAAGTTCCAGATGCCCCAATGTCCGAAGATGGTTGTTGCGTAGAACTGGCGGGTGGATGAGGTTTGAAGCTCCAGCCGGAAACATACCGCCCTACGCTGTAGTCGATCGTATAGATAGGTGTGTAGACACCCGCGTCTGTTACGCGATCGGGAACAGTGAAAAAAGCGTCAAAAGCCATTACTTTTGTCCTCGATATTTAACGATGGCAGTTTCGATTAAATAGACCGGCATCAGCAAGTCGCCGCGATCGATAAGTTCCACTGCTGTATCTCCGCGTAGAGACACGCCGTCTTCGGTAAGAAACTCGACTTTTTCGTCGGTGATACGCAGTCGTACGTTTTCGCGGCGCTGTTTGTCGCGGCAGATGACTGTAAGATTGCAGGCCAGCGTATTTTCGGTCATGTAACCCTCACTGCGTCCAGCATGTCTACGGTGATTTTACGTGTTGGCACTTGGGCGTTCAACTGGTTGATGCCGGGATTTACGATCCAGGTGACTGCGATTTCTGTGATAGTAGCTTCCATGATGCTGCCTATATACCGACTAACTAGAAAAGCACTGGAAGCATCGAACTGATCTTGGCCGCCGTTTTGGAGATACAGGGAGGCGATTACAAGGTTGTCGGAGGCAAGAGCTGTTTCTGTAATATCGACGATCGAGGCCAAGGCCGCAATATCGACAGTCAAATCATTCAAGGAGTCGGCGCCGCACGAACCAAAGCCGCTCGGATTAAAGGCAAGATAGCTGTACGGATTGGCGATGTCTGGATCGATGCTTAATGTCTGAGCAACCTGGTAAAAATTTTGCCACTGCGCCGTAGGTATCCGTAAACCCGACACTGGATCGGTAATAGTATCTCTATCTTGGTAATACTCCAAGAAACACATGACGTCATAGCTGTCCATTAGCGGATCCCCACGCTGCTGCGAATACTTGCATCTCTGCTGACTAGGCGCAGGGTCTGTTCGATGCCCGCTTGAACAGCACGGCGCATATCCTGGGTTGTAACGTAGTTGGTGCCGTTCATTTGAGTGACGGGACCTGTCTGGATATTAACTGTAGGCATTGCTCCAATAGAAGAGCTTTCGGTGGTAGCTGATGGAATAGCCGCAGAACCTCTGGCACCCATCATGTAGTTCATGGCGAAACTAGCCGCTTTAGATTCTGGAATTACATATTCACCTTGCCCTGCTTCGGCGATCAGTGCAAAAGTCGGACTATTAACAAAACCACCTGCTGCCATGCGAGGAACGGAAAATGACTGACTGGCAGCGCTATATGTACGTCCCAGTTGTAAAGTTTGGCCTAAACCTTGGCCTAGTGCACCCGCATTGCCGCTGCCCATTGCTGCTTGAGTCTGGCGTGCATTAATGGCTGCCAGTTCCATATTGCGGGCAAAACCAGCGGCTTCAATTTTTTGTCTGTAGGTGGCGTCGGCAATTTGAGTTTGGATAGTTGCATTACGCACGGCATAATCGAAAGTCTGTTTTGTTAATTGCAGGGCATCGTACTGAGCATCAACAGCATTGATATAATCTTGATTAAGTGTTCCTCGGGCTTTAGCTTCAAGCATCACTGCTTGGGCATTTTTGAACAAAATCTCTTGCTTGCGAATATCAATAGTAAGAAGTTGTAAATTAGCTTGGATTTGAGTATATGTAGATGCTTGCTCAAGTTTTGCGTTAGATACCGCAATCTGGTACCTGATGTGATTAATCTCTCTTAGACGCTGGAAGATTGCCTCTTGTTGAGCAAAATTGGTTGTTTGCTCTAATGCTTTATCCAGTAGCTGGACTTCCATGTCCAGTCGCTGTGAGTAGAGATCGTTGAGGGATTTCTGTAACGTAAACTGCGACTGTGCCAGGGTTTCTTGCCCTCGGATTGCGCCAGCTCGAAGGTCGAGTGCGCGGGTAGCGCGCTCTCCGGCGGCTTTTATGTCTTTCTCAAAAAGTGCCAGTGCTTCTTTGTTGGCTTGTACTTTTAGGTCTAGTTTTTTGTTTTCTAGGGCAGTGATTTCGTTTTTGAGTTTGCCCATTTCTTCAGCGGATACAATCCCTTTTGCTACACCACCTGCCGCTTCGATATCTTTTACATTTTTGATAGCTACTGCTAGTTTTTCGTTTGTTGCTAGATATTCGTTTTGGATTTCAATAGAACGGACATTATCTTGCAGAATTTCTCCGTTGAGAACTTTTACTGCTAGACCTTTTTCTAGTTGAAGCTTAAAATTCTCTGCGTAGATATCACGCAAAGCGCGGCCGGCTTCTAGTTGAAGCTTTAGATCGTCTACGCTAAGCGGTACATTCTTTTTAGGTACAAATTTTTCGTATTTGTCGAGCAAGTCCTTTAATTCTTTGTTTTTTTGCGCAGTAGATTTACCCCCAAAACCAGGAGAAAGTAATTGGCTAAGTAGCAATTTATCGTATTCATTTTGAAATTTTTTACGAGCTTCGGGCGGCAGTGTTTTTAGCGTTACTGCTGCTTGTTGATTTAAATTTCCCTGTTCTAATAGCTCATTTAGTTTATCTATAAATGCTTGTAATGGTCCTGCTAAAAATACTTGAAAACGTATATTTAATTCTGCCATACTTCTGCTAAATTTATCGCTAGTTTCTCTTAATTGCTGTAAACTGTTGCCGCCAAAACGTCTGTTAAAATCTTCATAAATAACAGCATTAGCTTTTACAATTTCACCGTTTTTAATTAGAGTCTCGACGTAACGTTCTTGGGCTTTAGACGAAAGCAAACTTTTTTCTTTAATTTGATCGAAACTAGATACTGGAGATTCAAGTGTTTTTGCTAAATCGACAGCGGCTTGTCCGAAGTCTTGAATAATTCGACCTAGGGCTGAGCCGAGAATCTGGCCGCCAAACCCTGTACCAACAAACGAACCGAGCACACCGCCTGCTACTTCGCCGAAACCTCCCCCAAACAGCAATGGAAAACCGGCACCTAGCATAAGGTTTTCGACCATCTTTGAACCTGCTCCTGCGCCTGCTGTTACGCCACCTGCTTTTTTAGCCACGGGAGATTTTGCGGGACCTTGCATAGGTCCGCGACCTTCTGCTAAGTTCATACGTTGCTGAACACGAGACATAGCAATATCTAGATCTCGAAATTCGTTGCTAGTGACGTCGACTAAAACACGCAAATCGTTTAATTCGGCTTGATACGCATTTAAAGCTGCAATACTATTTGGGATTGCGGCTTCTTGATCCAAAAGTTCTTTTACTAATGTTCCGCCGCCGATTGTTTTTCCTTTTGCACCACCAAAAGATAGTTCTTCGGATAAAGTGGCTAGTCGGCTACGTCCTAAGGAATTAGCTGCGACAGCGGCCTGCTGGGCTGCAACTGTAAACTCACGAAACTGATTACTGGCAATATCACTGTTATCCGCTATCCGTTTAAATGTTGTGGAGAGTGCTGTTGTGTTTGCAATAGTTCTACTAGCTGTAGTACCAAATGCCTCAATCGCACGCTCGCTGTTAATGAAACTATTTTTTAGCCCGTTGAGTTCTTTAGCGGCTTTACCGAAACGATCCGCTAGTTCGCCGCGTCCTGCAACTTTAGAAAGATTGATCGGACGGGTATTGATGTCTTTGACCAGACGTTCCAGTTCTTGGACGCGGTTAAGAACCCCGTCCACCATTCCGGTGCCAGTTACACGTACGTTAATAGAGGCGTCGTAACTGGCCACTCGCGGTTTACCTCAGTAGTGACAGTCTAAATCGAAAGCCGCCGGGGTTAGCGGCGGCGTTTGGCGGCTTCGATGGCCTTGCGCTCCTGTTCGGCGCGGATGTTGTAAAAAGCGTTCCAGGCGAGGACTTCGGTGGCGGTCATTCGGGTGCGAAGCTCGGTCAAGGTGATGCCGAGTTCGTTGGCCACGTGGAACTGGAGCAGGAGGAACTTGTCCTTCTCCAGTTCGGCCTCAAGGGCTTTTGGTGTCCAATTCCTCCGAGTCGTCGGTCAGGACTGCCAGCATCAAGGTTTGAAGGTCCTTGTCCTTGACTTCGTTCTTGAGGACATCGATCTCGCCGGGCTTGAACAGTTTCTGGCCAGACTCGTCGCAGGCTTTGCTGATTAGCAGCTGGAGCGCGAAGGCAGTGGCGTCCTCGGATTTGGCCTGTTTTTGAGCGCGTTCGCGCTCGGCCATGGTCAAAGGTGTGACCCACATTTCAAAAGTGCTGCCGTCGGATAGTTCGACTTCTTTCTTGGTGGGCTCCAGGTTCGCGGCCTTGCGGAGGCGATCCAGGGCTGATACGGGGGTGGGGCCGGGCATAAAACCAGAGGTTGGTACGTTCTACTGTAGCGGATTAGTACAAAAGAGCCCCACCGAAGTGGGGCCGGAGAACCAGAGCAAAGGAAGCGTATCAGGCGCTCTTGCTGAGGTCGAAGGTAGGGGCGCTGCTGGGGCGGAAGTTGATGGCAACGCTTTGGCCGTCGTCGGGGTTTACAGTGAGGCTGGCCGAAGTCAGGATCACGGGAACGGTGATGGAACGGCTGAGGGAGTCGCTGACGGTGCCGCCGCTGATGATGCGATCGATGTAGAGCTTCATCATGGCACCAGCTTGGGTGCGTTGGATGACGTCCTCGACCATGCGGCTGGCCAGGGTGGTGTCGTCGTCGGTGGTGTAGATCGTGGCCGAACCAGTGCCGTCGGCGTAACCAGTGATGTAGGCCCGGAAGGGGGCGTACTGGGTCACGTCTTGGCCGATGGTGGTGACGTCGATTTCCGAGCGGGTGATCTCGAAGCTCCACTCGCGGACGGAGCCGATCACAGCCGGAGCTGAATACTCAACCTGGAAGGCATTAGGGGTGACTGCCGTGCCATCGTCGGTGATGTCGACAGCAGCACCGCCGGTGGTGGCGGACACTTCGAGGATGCCCGTCGAAGCGGCATAACCGATCACGTAGTAGGTCGTACCAGCAGTCAAGCCGGCGGGTAGGGTGCCCGTGCCGGAGGCGCCGGTGTTGACATTCACCACGCTGAACTTGACGGGATCGCCGACTTTGAAGTTCAGATAGGTGGCTACGGTGATTTCGTCGTCGGCAGCGTCGACGGCAGTTTCGCCGAAGGTTGCCTTGGTGGCGGCAGGTGAGTAATACAGGGCGCCGGAGGTGCCCGAAAGGACGGTGGCCATGGGAAGTACCTATAGGGGTAAACGAACGCGGGCACTGCCCGGCTTAATACAGGTTAGCGCCAGTCAAGGCAAGGTATTAAGGAATAATTGTTGCCTGGAAGCTGGCTTCTATACGAGAAATAAAGTAAGGCGTAAATGCGCGACGAGATTGCTGATCCGGTGTTGTGCCCCCAAAATCGGGGGCAAAACTGGGACCGTCTAACGCACCAAGTCGAACATAAACCCCGCTGGCAGGTTTTGCGGTGTTGTTAAGGGTGTCTAAAACATTATATGCTGTTGTAGCCAATGTCTGGTTGCGTCCGGCACCTTGACCTTTTTGACTATGCACGCGCACCACTACAATGCCGCGTGCGTACTTGTGGTTGGTGGTTAAAGCAGTTTGGGTTGTAAGCCCAAACTGAACATTCATGTGAATAAACTCGTCCACCGTGTCAACGTCGTAGTTAATGACGTTGTCGCAGTAAACCGGGATTGCTGGAGATAATGCGTTGTACGCCGCAATCATCGGAGCTTCGATAGCGGCGCGGATGGTTTGGTAGTTCATTACGGTTTAGCGAGACGAACGCCACGTTCCAGGGCTTTTTGCATTTTGCCGCCGTTTGCAAATAATGGATACCAGTCGAGAGGGGCTGTAGAACGAGCATTACCGCGACCTGGAATAATTTCACCGCGACGACCGCTATCAGGGCGCGTGCCACGGGCAACAACGTCTCCGCTGGGACCGGATCCGGGATACCTAAACTCTTCGCGCGGGACGTCGACTAGATCTAGAGCGATTCCGGCATGAGGCGCTAGGTTTTGGATGACGTATTTGGTTACGCGGGCGGCTTCGCGTTTTGTCGGAGGAAGTTTAGGTACGTCGGAAAGACGATAAGGATAAGCACCACTGCCACTTCCTGAGCTGGAGGTACTTGCGACCCAGCTGTCTTTGAACTCCCCTGTCCAGTCAGGTCCTGCTTCAGCTAGACCGTTCATAATTTCTTTGGCAGCATTTCTTGCCAAACCATTTAGCCACTCATAGGCATCACGTTCTATAGCTCTTTGAATACTTGCCATTACTGTGGCCTCACTAGCAGGCTGTGGAGAATGGGCTGGTCGCCTCGATAAGTTTTTACGTCGATGATGCGGCCAGTTTTTGTCGTTCCGGCTTCGGTGTACTGGATTGTGTCACGGATATTTGGGTAGTAATCGCCGAGTTCGGCATTACCGATCACAACTTTTAGATCGTTGGTTTGGTAGTAACCTTCAAACTCTTCGGGGTTAGCACGGCTGATGACAGCGCGGATGGTGATATTTGTATTGCTGCTTGTTACCGTTCCAGTGGATGAGTTGTAGGTGGCGGTTGTTTGTTTGATGTAAGCCAGGTTTTGGCCCCAGTCACCGAGGATGGAGGCCGGGATGGCTGCAAAAACGGTGTCGATGAGGCTCATGATTAACCTCGGAAGGCGCGGAGTTGGAAGCCGCCGGCACCGCCGATGGTGTAGGCGCCTAGGTATGCCTGGAGCCAGGGGTAGACGTCAAAGATGTTGTTGATGGGGCCGTTGGATTGGCCTTCTTTGTACTGGACGCGGAGTTCGCCGAGTTCGACCTCGCGGTAAAGCTGGTCGGGGTCGTTTTGGGTGTTGGTGATCGCGTCGGTGTCGTTGGCTAATTCGCGTGCCAGCTCGTAGGTGGCGAACTTGATTTCCTTGGGGATGACAGAACAGACCAGTTCGACGCGGTCGATCAACCAGTTGTTGCGAGGCCATTTGAGGGCTTGGCCGTTGTCGCAGCGGTCGCCGTAGAAGTTAAGGCTGTCGATCCAGCGGGTGGCGGAGATTAGGGCGCGGTTCTTTTGGTCGTCGGTCTTGGTGGTCCAGGTCGACGAGTCGGGGATAGTCTCGAAATACGAGTTGGCCTCGGCCAGCGTGACGTAGCTGTTGGCCGATGCAGAACTCAAAGTGGCGTTAATTGTTGCGGGCACAGTACGTCACAGCCTCCGTCTTATCAGTGTAGCGGCAATAAAAAAGCCCCACTCGAAGGTGAGGCCTTTGAAGAGTTGATCGAAGATCAGATCGTGCTGGTGTCCAGCGGGCTGTTGACGGTGACCTGCACCAGGGGGATCAGGTCGATGTCGTAGGTGGCGGTCCAGTTGCCAGCGGTGGAGAGGCCGCCGTTGGTCGGGTTGTCGCCGGCATCGCCCCACTTGGTGCCCATCACGTGGTAGGCGCTGTGGTAGTCGACCGAAAGCACATCCTGCTTGGAGAGGACGTTACGGTCGGCTTCGATGCGGAGGTCTTGCTGCACACCCTCCATGATGGTGCCCGACTTGGTCAGGTAGCAGTAGAACTCGCGCTGGTGGCCAGCGGTGCCAGGGGCAACGGTGTTCACCAGGGGATCGATGATTACGCGGCAACCGGCAAACTCGCCGATTTCGCGGGCACCAACGCCTACGCCACCACCGCCCCAGACAACGCTGCCGGCTGCTGCCAGAGCGGAAGTCGAGAAGGTCAGCAGGCCCACCTGATACAGGTAGAAGCCGACCGAGGGATGGACAACGAGGAGATCAAGTTCGCTGCCACGCTCACCCAGGAGGGCGCGGGCGCGGGACACGGCAGCGCCAGTCAGGAAGTTGGCTTCGGCACCGCCGGAGGCGGCGGCGACGGCCAAATCCAGTGCGTTGGCGGACAGGGCGGTGCCAAACAGACCGGCAAGCTGACTAAACAGACGCTGGCTGTTCAGTTTGTTGATGGCGTCGGCAAGCTGGTTGCGGATGTGAAGCATGGGGTCTTCACCGGCTGCCAGCATTGCGACGTCGTCCACTGCGTACGCAAAGCCGCGATGGCAGATGGTGGCGATCTGGGTGGCGGTGCCGATCTTCTGAGGGGTCAGATAGCCGGCGTTGCTGGTGCCCCAGGTGGCCGTGCCGTTCATGATCTCCTCGGTGGGAGATACGGGGTTGAACTCGGGCACTTGGATGCGGGTGCCGCCTTCGCGGGCATCCAGCAGAGGAGTACGCA
>Ga0194118_10005375_pt1 | contig 13398 bp, 8 predicted proteins | sample TA2MahsurfametaG_2_FD_148662 | JGI IMG/M metagenome (GOLD analysis project Ga0194118, IMG submission 148662) | Freshwater microbial communities from Lake Tanganyika, Tanzania - TA2015013 Mahale N5 surface | ecosystem: Environmental > Aquatic > Freshwater > Lake | place: Tanzania: Lake Tanganyika...
CGGTGTCCGAACCTTACAAAAACAAAAGTGGTACAGGCCTATTTGGAGATCTGATGCTTGAATTAGATGGTTCGATTGGAGAGGTGATGGCTGCACTAGAAAAAAATGGGCTTACCCAAAATACGCTGGTCATCTTTACGAGTGACAATGGTCCCTGGCTAACCTTTGGCAACCATGCCGGCAGCAGTGGAGGACTTCGCGAAGGCAAGGGGTCGGCTTGGGAGGGAGGCGTCCGTATTCCTTGCATCATGAGTTTGCCAGGTGTGATTCCCGCAGGAACAGTTTCCAACAACCTCGCTGCTACCATGGATATCTTCCCCACCATGGCGGCACTTCTAGGCGCTCCATTGCCTGGTCAAAAAATCGATGGGGTAAATATTTTGCCCCTGCTTCAGCAAAAAACCGGTGCCAATCCGCGAGACCACTTTGTTTATTATTACGATGCGAATAGCCTCAAGGCCATTCGGCAGGGGAAGTGGAAATTGGTTTTCCCCCACGTCTCTCAAACTTACCTGGGTACCCAGCGGGGCAACGCCGGATTCCCTGGAATCTACAAATCCATAGAAGTCCCACTCGCCCTGTATGACCTGTCTACAGATCCAGGGGAAACCTTTGATCTGGCATCCCAAAATCCAGCGGTGGTAGCGGCGCTGAGCGGCTTGGCCGAGCAGTACCGAAAGACGCTAGGAGACGACCTCACCAAGCAGCCCGGAACCGAAAAGCGGCCAGCAGCAAAAGTGGATTGAGGAAAAAGAGGGTTAGCGAGCTGAAATCGGGGCCTTGCTGAACCTTCCCCAAACTACAAATAGGGTAAGTAGCAGAAAGACCACTTGGGTTCCGATAGGCTCTCCTTTGGAGGCATGCAAGGCGGTGGCCAGGACCATGATCATCGCTAGGCCTAGCGAGGCCAGCGGAGTGAGTACAGGAAGGATACGCAAGGCCGCAGGAAGGATTAGACCTAGTGCCCCCAAGACCTCAGCAATTCCAATAAATCGAATCAAGCCCACGCCATATTTTTCAACGAGTTCGCCGGATTATTGGATGATATCGGCCTCGGAGGTAGTTAGCTTGGTCACTCCGATCATGCCAAAGGCGAGGGCAAGAGCGACTTGTACCACCCAGAGGGCAATGTGACGGGCTTTGGAAGGGGTAGGGCTGGACAAGGGAAAAGGACTGTTTAGGTTACCGGAATCATTTGACTTATCAACAGGATAAGGCTAAACTTAAGGATTTTTTTAGAATCGACCGCATCAATTTTTACGACCAGGAGATCAATGGCCTGCTTGGGCTGGTAGAAAATAGGTTCGTCATTCATGCGTTTAAAAAAGTGAGTTAAAAAAGTGACTAATTCGATGTGGGGTTATTGAATTCATTCTGGTGAACGAAAAAGTAATTGACAAACGAGAAAATCGAAATTAGGGTTCTACGGTTTGAAAGCGGCTTCGTGGCCAACCCAGCAGCATTGCGATTTCTTTCTCGCGCTAAGGCGCCAAGCCGCAAAGAAATTGTATCTGGCTCTTGCCTGTCTGCCGTAGGCCTTTGCGTCTCTGCGTCTTTGCAGCCAGTCCCGCAGAATTACGGGGAGAACTATTTTTTTCCTGTAGATCAAGCAGATCTTAATCCAATTGCCCCCTCATCCGCGGTTCCTGTCCTGCAGAATTGCGGGATTTTTCTCGCGCTAAGGCGCCAAGCCGCAAAGGAAGGCAATCTCGGCTTTTGACCTCCTACCGCAATCCTAGTTTTGAAGGTACTTGGTACACTTGGTACTTCGTACAATCTTGCTACTTACTACTTGATACTCCCTCTTGCCTATCTACCGCAATCCTAGTTTTGAAAGTACTTGCCTGCCTGCCGCAGGCAGGGTACTTGGTGCTTCCCTAATATCGAATGTCCAACGCTGATTGAAGAATGAAGAAGTGGGGATAACTGAATTTCTAGATTGAAACACCTTGACATTTACTGCCAAAAAATCCCCCTTTCAAAAATTTCTTCCCACAGGGTATTGCATATCCAAACCAACTTCCCTTACCTTTAACCCATCATCAAGAACCAGCCTTTTCTGGTACCAACCGAGTCTAACACCACGGTGGTCAAGCGATGAGGGTTTGTGCAAACCAAAACTGTTAGTTTACCGCACCCCCTTTCCTTTTTTGATGGTAACGCGTTTCACCTAAACACCCGTTATCATGTCCCACACCTCCAGTACCCCCAGTCCTTTCGTGGAAGTACGCAAGTTCCCTCCCGGCTACGGCACCTTCCCCTACCTCATCCTCCGCATGCAGCATGCCACCTACATGCAAATTCCCATTCAGCTCGAGGCACTCGACCCAGGTGCTCCAAAAAAGCCAGGAATTCAAATTCCCAATATCAGTGCGGAGCAACGAGCAGCCTATGCAGCTGATCTCGATTCGGAAGTGCATGAGCTACTCGTACTGCACTTCCGCATGTGGAAGCAGAAAACAGAGTTTTACAACAAAGGCCAAAAAATCGAATGCTGCATCGTCGAAGGGCCCGATCGAGCCTACTACTTCAAAGAAAAGGAGGAAGTAAAAAGCAGTTCCATCCCCCGTGGAGGCACCTTGCTGAGCGCTAGTTCCGATGTCATTGCCATGAATGTGCCTCATTTCATCACCCTGGCTTGAACACCTAGGAAATGGCAACACTCCCTAAAAAAGAATACTCCGAAAATTTCAAAATTCTTAAAGGACTCTACGACCAACAGTACAAGAAATACTGGGGTGAAACCAAAAATAGGCGCGCAAAATTTGCTACTATCTCCAATGAAGAGTTCGAAAAGCGCATCTTAGAAAGTGGAAAATTTGCCCAAGAATGGGGTGAATTTGATCCACTAACTGGTGCGCTAAATCCTAAAATTTATCAAAAAACAACCTTTCCTTCCACTAAAACCCTTCCAATGATGAGTCAGCACAATTCACTCCCAACCCAATCCATTACCCTCATTTTCCGATCTAGTCCGGCCCAAGTCTACGAAGTAAGTTCTTGGAATACTGAAGATACCAGCCTGGTGGGCAAGGCCCAGGAAGCCCCTTTTCAGGGTGTATTTATCCAAGTTACCCATGACCAGTTAAACACCCTGCTAGATCTAGGGAGTATAGCGCCTGCTGTGATCCTGCAGTTTGATGAGCAAGGACGATTCACTGGAGCGAGTCTAAGTTTGGGTACTACTACGGGGTCCTTTGGATTGGTCACCCAATCCAAGCGCCTGCTGATCCTGCCCTTTGATGCGGCATTCCCCATCGGGCAACTGACTCATTTTAAACTCACCTAATCACCACCATGGCATTACTCAAAGGAAAACTCATCATCGAGCTTGATTACGAAGACCTGCCCGTACCGCTTCTTGGCTACACCAAGGCCATCCTTTACCGTGCCTGCGTAGAGCAACTCTACTACCGCCGCCCTTGGGCCAGCGAGGAAGACATCGCGAAGCAGCATCCCAAGGTGAAGGTGAGGGTGGATTGGGGGGAAGAAAAAAGAAAGAGTAGCTAACCTGCCTATCAGCCGAGGTGTAAAGTCACGATTGGAACAACTTTCCCCCTTAACAAGTGATTGAGAGATTTATTATTTCTCGCGAAGCCCGCCTATCAGCAGATCCACCTAAGGTATGCGCTGAATTCAAAGAAATTGCTTCTTGTCTTTTAATCTCTTGTTTCCTTTTTCTTGGTACATTGTACTTAGTGCTTTCCAATTACTTGCTTACCGTAGTCAGGTCTCTCACTTCTTGCTTCAACAAATTGGAAAAACTTGCTAGGTTAAAAATTCCCCTTATCAGACTATAATCGAAATTTAACCATCTAAAAAATAACCGACTCTACTTTGGAGAAAAAGAAGAAGAATCGGATCAATGATTAAAAATGTAGGTCAAAGAGATCAAAAAATAGTAAATTGAAGTTCGCTCAAAAAAAAGCTCTGTCGTACCTCATAATATTTTAGGCTGTTGTTTCCAGGGTATTCAAGGGGAAAAGAGAATTGGAATAGAATAATTGACAGTTATTGTCAATCAAAAAAATTATTGAAATAATTGATCTAGCTTGGTCAAAAAAAAACAAAAAATGAAGCTTAAAGAACGCGTATCAATTGAGGAGATACTTGGAACAAAATTCAAAATCAGATCTATTGAACCATTGGAATATGGTGAAGCGGCATTGACGCACTATATCCATAATGCGGAAGGAAAAGAATCTCAATTTTATTTGGAAGAAGCTTTAAATCATTTACAGACATTTTTAAGAAATACTGAGGGCAAAGAAATCCTTAATTCTATTGTTTCTGAAGACGCATTGCAGGGATTACTTTTTCAAGAAATGGATGAAATTCCATTCATAGCTCCTAGAAATCCTAAATTCAAATTCATCGATCTTTTTGCAGGCATTGGAGGGTTCAGGTTAGCTTTTCAAAGTTTGGGAGGCAAATGTGTATTCACAAGCGAGTGGGACGATCAAGCTAAAAAGACTTACCGAGCAAATTTTGGGGAAATTCCTTTCGGTGATATCACCAAGGAAGAAACCAAAAGATTTATCCCAGATGATTTCGATGTGCTATGTGCTGGATTTCCATGTCAGGCTTTTTCTATTGCTGGAAAAAGGGGTGGGTTTGAAGATACAAGGGGAACTTTATTTTTTGATGTTGCAGAAATAATCAGGAGAAAACGACCAAAAGCCTTTTTTCTAGAAAATGTTAAGGGACTTGTCAACCATGATAAGGGGAGAACATTATCGACCATACTAAATACCCTAAGGGAGGATTTGGGGTACTTTGTGCCAAATCCAAAAGTCATGAACGCCAAAGATTTTGGAGTGCCACAAAATAGGGAAAGGATATTTATAGTAGGATTTCGAGGAGATTTAGGAATTAGTGAGTTTGAATATCCAGAACCATTTAATGAGCCTGTTGCATTCGAAGACGTTAAAGAAGAAAATCCAGTTTCAGTGAAGTATTATTTGTCAACTCAATACTTAAAAACACTGGAGGAACATAAAAGTAGACATGAAAGCAAAGGCAATGGATTTGGGTTCGAAATTATACCTGATGATGGAATTGCAAATGCCGTTGTATGTGGAGGAATGGGTAGAGAAAGAAATCTAGTTTATGACGATAGGTTAGAGGACTTTACTCCTGTCACACATATTAAAAGCCAGGTAAATCGTTTAGGAATAAGAAAGATGACACCAAGGGAATGGGCACGCCTGCAAGGATTCCCAGATAAGTTTGTAATTCCAGTAGCAGATGCGTCTGCATACAAACAATTTGGCAACTCAGTTGCAGTTCCGGCCATCAAGGCGACAGCAGAAAATGTAATAAATAAACTTTTTTAATGAATAAATTAAAAGGAAATAAAGGTGAATGGAGTGAACTCTATGTATTAGTATCACTTCTAGCAGAAGGAAAACTTTTTCAATCTGATTTTGAGCTCAATAAGGATTTCGACAATGTGTATGAAATTGTTAAGGCCTATAAGGAAGAAAAAAATCATGAACTAGAATTTGAAAGAAATTCGTCCATATCTCTTTTTAAAATCCAAAATGGAACAAGAGATTTAATAAAAACTTATTCTATTTCGGATGTGAAAAAAATATCCGAAGCTCTTTATGAAGGAATAAATAAAGGAGAGGGAAAAAGTTTTGTAATCGAAAAATTGGATAAGGTCTTTGAGGAAATGAAGGTTGAAAAATTAAAAGCCAATTCCTCCGTTAAATCTGATATTAAATTAAAAATTTACGACCACCGACTTGCAAAAGAAACAGATCTTGGATTTAGTATAAAATCACTTCTGGGAGGTAATTCTACTCTTTTCAACACAACTGGTGGCAACAATTTCATTTTCAGCATACAAAATTTCCCAAACGAGTCCTTAGAAGATTTTAATGCAAGAACTTATAAGCCAAGCGATAAATCCTCAAAAATCACATACAGACTTAAAGAATTGCATAGAAATGGATCTGATTTAAAATTTGATTCAATCCAATCCAATCAGCTTTGGAAAAATTTGAAAATGATTGATGGTGATTTGCCTGAAATTTTGGGATGGGCACTTTACTATCGCTACTTTTTCAGTGTATCGGATATTAAATCAGTTTGCGATTTATTAGAAGAAAAAGACCCCATGCATTTTTATTTTGGTGAAAAAAGTGTTCAAAGACTTTATGAATATAAGATAAAGAAATTTCTTGCTGAAGCGGCCATGGGAATGACTTCAGAAAAACCTTGGTTTGGAGAATACGACTCCTTCGGAGGGGTGATTATAGCGAAAGAAGACGGAGACATTGTTTGCTTTCACATTTATGATTTTAACTTGTTTAGAAAATATTTAATAAACAATACAGTTTTTGAACAAGCGTCAACAGGAGAAGATTCTGATTTTCCTGGTCAAAAAAGAAATACAGGAAAAAAATACTTCTATGGCTGGATTGCTCAAGAAAATGAAAAATTATTAATTAAATTAAACCTTCAGGTACGATTTAAATAAGAATAAATAAACCTATTTAAATCTAAAAAATAACGGAAATGTAAAAACCTAATCTTCCAAAATGGCAAGTGGCCTTAACCTGAGAGTTGCACAAATCAAACCGAAATCCGATTGAAAAAGTGGCACAGTTTCAACCGAAACAGTTGGCACAAATCGAACCGTATTATCCACAGGTAATTTGCAGTAAGAAGAAATTAAAATCTTAACTCAAAAAATGAAAGACTTTATTGAATTTGTAGATAGTGGAAAGTTTATAACGAGGAAAGATTTCCTTTCAACACGGCCCAATGAAGCCCTAATAAATGATTGTACCGACTTAGTTCAATACGAAGGTGGACATTACATTCAGGTCCTTGAGGATGGCACATTTTATTTGGATGAGCTGAATCAAAGTAAAGAACTTGACGAAGTGGAGTTGGTGCTTTACTCGAGGAAGATTGAAAACGAAAATCAAGATTAAGATTTGAATAAATCTCTACATTATTCTAACTCAAGAGTCAAGCTTAATCAATAGTCTTGGTAGATTTTAAAAAATCAAAATACGCTTCTGACAAATATTCCTTTGCTGCCAACAAGCGATTTAAGTACGTCCGTTCAGGCTTGAGTATTTCACTTACCCAATCATCAGCTGCCACATAAACGGTGGCATCGACAACACTATTTGCATACTGGATTTTAAGGATTTCTTTCTTGTAATGGGTTGGATATCCTTCAAAGCCATCTAGTTTCTCAATATTGGCAATCGAAAACAAAAGTCCCTCAACCCTACTGCCTTTTTGCTTAACAATATTGGCATAACCCGCTCCAGAACGCTTAGAAGCAATTTTGTTGAATTTTAATGTATAATCTTCCAAGATTCCGAGACCAATAAATTCAAAAAAAACCTCTCTCTCTTCTAATCTCTTGAAATCCATATTGGATCCATAGGCAAAGTAAACAACACCCATCATTTACAATTTTCAATAATAAAGGAGATTTTCTTTCGACAATTATCCCATACTTCACTGTCCCAATCAGAGACAATTAACAAATCTCGATACGCTTCCAACGATTTTCTAAGCGCTTTAAAAAACTTAGTGGCATTTATAGTTTTTTCAGGTTTGTTAAAAATTGGAGTATCTATCTCCCTTTTAATTAGCCATCCATTTTTGGTCTCACCTTGATGGAGGATAGCACATCGAACGTTTAAATAGAAATCTCTTGAATATTCATTTTTGAAATCCTTAAATCTATCCTCCCTGTTAAAAAAAGATTCAAAAGGCCTTCTTTCATTAGAAGAGGTACTATCCCATCCTTGCCTAAAACTTTCGTAGGTTTCTATTAGCAAACAGGCATTTGCCATCAAGGAAAATCCATTTTTAAACTTTAAAGGGACTTTTTCTAAAGGGATAAGGTATCTTTCACTCAATCTTTTAAATACAAAATCTGAAATACCTACCTTGTTCTTCTCAGTTTCCATTTGCTCATACTCAGCAATGCTCACTCCCGAGGAAAGAAATATGGTCTTATCCATGCTTTATTATTTAAATTTAATTTAGTGGTATCTCCAATGCTCTCAACCTAAACAAACAACTTTCCAGTCTTCGTGGATTAAAGTAAGAATCATCCCTACCTATTTAATCTCCAAAACCTCGAATCCATTTCCAAACTTTACCCACTGACCTACGGATTTGCCAAGAAGGGCTTGAACAAAGGCACTTTCAGTTTTAAGGGACTGAGCATCTGAAGACTGGATCCCACAAGCAATATTTATAATACGACCGTCTTTAGATTGCAGTTTTACCACCGATCCCACTTGGATTTTAAGTAGAACCTCATCATTTTTATCTTCCTCAAGCTTCAGATGGAGATTATTCTTCAAGGTCTGATCAACGAATATGGCTTCTTGATTCTGGGGCTCCTTAACCTTTACTTTCTTTGGAGATTTTTCTTTCTTTTCCTTTGTATCCTTTTTTCCATCCTTCTTATCATGCAAACCTGCTGCAACTTCCTCGGCATAGCGCTCGTGGTTAAGTAGCAATAGGCGCTTCAAGACCTCTTTTCTTGCTTCCGGATGGATGGTGTAGCGCACACGATCATTCTCAGGTAAATAATCTACTTCGTAGAAATCATGGCGCAACTGGATGGCCCTGCCCCATTTGGGATCATCTTGGTGCCAACCGTAGGCCTCTAAAACTGCTTGATCCATTTCTGTATGAAGCTCTCGCAGTTTTACAATGCCTTTAGCTGTCTCATTAAATGAAATTGTGTTGGGAGTTTTATCAAGATGCTTTTGTAAACCTTGAACTTGTTTGTCCTTTTCATTTATGGCAAGTGAAGTTATTGAATTACAGTGAAATAGATTGTAGGTTTTAGTTAGACCTAATTTAACGCCTAACATTAATTTCCCACGATAATCATGATAGGAAAAACCAATATTTTCTAATTGCTTCTCTTGATCAACTTTTAAATTTTGAGGAAATGGAAAATTTTCGAAACAATCCTCATTTGTATATCTTAAGCGTGTCTCAAGTGAACTACCATATTTTCTAGCCCAGCATTCATGAAGGGTTGATTGAATTATGCTGAATGGCTTAAATTCTTGAAATTTTAAAGTATTTGTTCCAATATCATATACATAACCAGCTGATACCTTTGAAAAACATAAATGTTTTGTAACACGACATACAACAAAAACTGAATCGTTATCCTTAATATTATTGTATAAATTTACAGCCCTATCCCCAAATCGCCACCAATACTTTTGTCTTGCTTCACGATTAACTTTGACTCTTTCTGGCCTTACTTTTTCTTCCACAATATTAAATGTTAAAGCATATTCTCTTGCCTTGCTTTCTGACCAATCAAAATAGTTGATTACATATCTCTGCGGAGATTGGTCAGGGGTATTATTAATATCATCACCAATCAAGTACGGATAAATAACGTCAGCGTATTTTTCATCAACTGATTTAACTAAATCTCCTTCTTCTTTGCTTAGAATAAACCCCTTACCTAAAACAGTTGATCCAGTAAAGCATTTCGACTGATTATTATGGATCGGCTTTGGATTCCCAATATTTCTTCCTGATTCAAGCAACGCATTTATAAAATCTACTTCTTTATCTTTAATGTATTTCGATACTCTTAAATATTGCTTATTTATAGTTACCAATGTAATTTCCAAATTTGCTTGACCTGGCCATTTCATTGATTTAACAGCAAAATTTATATCACCATGATCACTTAAAATAACATCCAAAGCACCTTCTCTTGTATCACCTTGTGAAATAGTGTTAGTTGATATTAAGGATTGAAAACCTCCAATTTTTATGATGTCAAAATCTCTTCTAAAAAAGTAAGCAACAAAATCACATGTGCCACCAGCGGGTGCATAATTAAATTTTAGATAGCTCAAATAATTATCTCCGAAGTTTGATGAAATCCTAAGTCCCCCTAAAAAAGGCGGATTTCCCAAAATACAATCAAAACCTCCTTTTTGGAAAACTTCTGGAAACTCTAAAAACCAATGGAAAAAACGTTTCTCTTGGCTAATGGTCATACTAGCTCCACGATCAAAGATTTGCGTACCTTGTTTGAGGTAAGTATTGTATTGGCTATGCGTTGTGAGCTTTTCCTTATTCGCAATGGTTTTTGGAATAAAGAACTGAGCAACTTGTAAATCGGCCAAGTTTTTCAAACGCCACCACTTTTTGCCATTTGTGAGATCCTGGTAAGCCTTTTCTTTTTTTGCAATTTGTTCGAGGGTATCCTCTGGTAATTGTGTAAACCTGAAGAAATCACCTTGCACATCTTTCAATTCAGTATCTACTTTATCCACATCAAAGGTGCTCAGCTGCCCACTCGTTTTTAATTCCTGATCGTTACGCTTTTTAAAGGCAGAGGCAATTTCTTTGTCGTCACCCGGTAAAGTTTTAAAAGCTTCAGAAGCAATTCCTTTTTCCAATTCTTCGGCATGTGCCAATCCAACAATCGCATTTCCGCATTTGATGTGGTGATCCAAAAAGTTTAGCGGCTCACCCGGTTCGTGTGCTTCCAACCACAAGGCTACTTTGCACAGTTCGACAGCCAAGGGGTTTAAATCCACCCCATAAATACAATGACGGATCACATCGCGAACTGCCACGCGCAATACAGATGGAGTCGGTTGGTCTTCTTTGCTACGCACTTTGGCCAACTCAAAACCCACACGTCGAGCTGCAGACAATAAGATATGTCCACTTCCACAGGCAACATCGCAAATGGTCAAAGACAATAAACCCTTCTCAGGATCTGCTTCTTTGAGTTTGTCTTCGATGAGGTAATCAAGGGAGTGTTTAATTAAAGGTCTAACCAATTCTTCAGGCGTGTAATGCGAACCACTGGATGATCGGTCATCTCCTTTTACAAAACCAAAAATCGGTTCACCTGCGTTGTCGGTGATCTCAGGATCGTAATCCAACAATCCTTCGTAAACAGAACCAAATTCTTCTACATCCAAATCGGCATAGTTCACCCGAACACGCTGACCTTGTTCGTTCTCAAAGGTTACCAAGTAGCGAAGTACACGCAATAGGGTTTCGTTATCGATGAGTTGGCTCGAAATGATTCCTAAAGCATTGGGAGAAAAGATACCCGCACCAAGAGGAGAAATCCCTAATTTCTTGCCGTATTGTTCGTATTCAAAAAGTGCAAAGGTGGTTATAAGAGATTGCCACAAGTCAGTTTTCCGTGGATCCACATAAATGAGCTTTTCAGCTAATTTGGTTAAACGCTGAACACTGTAGTAATCATAGTAAAAGGTACGCTTGCGGTTCAATTCTTCCCCCCGCTTTTCAGGATAGATCAGCTTGCGTTCTTCGATCACCAATAAGAACAATACACGATATACCAAACGTAGGGTGTGCAAGTAATAATCCTTAGCTGCAAGATCTCTATTCAGTACCTTTTCACGCAGCTCTTTATTATTCGAATTTCTCAACAAGCCATTCGCTAATTCCTTAATTGAACTTTCAACCGCAACACTCAAACGCTCGCGAATTCGAGAACCAGATGCTAGGGCCTCCTGGTGGTAAAACTCCAAGAAACACTCAGCACCACTGTCCTGTCTATCAGGCATACGGGATGCATGCAAAACACGATACATCAAGGCAAACTCCACGTAAAGCCCTTCTTCCATGATCTGCTCCAGGTCGAATTCCAAATAGCTCAGACGGCTCAAACGTGTTGCATCACGCAGAATACGTATAAAACGACCATTTGACACCAACGCATACATGTGTTCGTTGTTGTTCAAGTATTCCTGCACTAATGCGTGAGGAGAAAGCCGTGTTCCCCCGCTATCTGCGCGTTTGTCTAAAGATTGATTGACTCCGACAATATGTATTGGGAATCCATCCTTGTTTGTAGCACGGTGACTGATCGCATAACTTTTTCCATTGATGATTTCCGCATTGGAATTCGACAATTCAAATCCCAAAACTTGAAACAAAGGAAGCATCCAATAACGACGCGTTTCTTGAGTTCCTGATTCGGTATCGATCAGATTTTCTCGCTTGGATTTGAATACATTCCAATGAGAAACTGCAAGGCTCCAGGCTAAATTTATTTCATCACGGACCGAAGCCGAAGGATTCAACCCAAAATCAGCTGCCTTCTGGTACCGAATATCGTCTGTTCTTACTTTTTCAAGAATTTCACTGGAAACGATATTACCCTGTATGTTGATTGCACTGTAGTTCATTGGTTACAAGGCTTTTGGTTTTGGCATCAATATATAAACTCCCATGACATCAGGTGGAAGTACTGGAGTGGCTTTTTCATAGCGACGGCCACCGATCAGCTCTTTGAATCGACCATGAGCCTCAACCAAGTTGTCTGCTCGTTGATTTGCCAATTCAATGAATTGTGGTTTCATGGTGTCAAATCGCTTTAGCTCTTCCTGAATATCTTGTACTTGTCGTTCAACTGGCAAATTGGAAAGTGCCTTTGCTGCCATTAGCAAGTTCTTAGCCTCTTTGTATTCGATCGTTTCCATGCTACCCGCATTTGAACGATAACCCCATAGGTACATTTCTTCAGCAACAGATTCACGGTGTGCAGCCACTTCTTTGATCACGTTTCGAACACGGAACATGATGAGAGCCGTTCTTGAAAGAACCGCCTCTGTTTGTATTTCACAGACACGTGCCATTTTTCCATATTCTGGGTTCGGCTCGAAAGCAATGGCTAACAAGAAATGACACAACTGCTCCACAAAAGCATGATTACGCCCTATGTATTTGTAACCTTTGGGAGTAGGGGAAATAAAACTGATTTTAACTTGCTGATCTTTTCCAAAGAATCGACGAATGTGAGGTGGTAAGTTTTGAGGTTGAAGAACAAAGCCTATCCCATCTGACTTACAAACCCCGCCCAATTGTGCTACTGCACCTTGAACAAAGCTGGCAACGGTATCTACATCTCCAATGGCTTCGTCCACAGCTTCTAGATCCTGCTTAATCGCAACCGGATCAATGCTTTCATGCGCAAAAATACTTCTGAGGTTTTCACCCTTTTTTCGTGCTAATTCCAACTCGTTGGTAACGCTTTCTTCAGTGTCGGCAAACAAACGACTTTGCATACCGGACGATTTATCAAAGAGAATGCGTTTTGCTGCTTCCGCCATGATGGACTTGCTATTTTCACCAATGTTGATAGAAACACCTATTGATTTTTGAATTTCGCGAACCTTTCTGATGAGGACATCCATAACAAAGGTGTCCATGGCATTGTCTTCTCCATAAAGCACATACGTTTTAATCTCTGGTGCCGTTTGACCAAAACGGTCCACACGGCCCTCACGCTGTTCGATGCGGTTTGGATTCCATGGCAAATCGTAATGCAATACAGCAGTGAAATGCTCTTGTAAGTTGATACCTTCACTCAAACAA
>Ga0194118_10005376_pt1 | contig 13398 bp, 12 predicted proteins | sample TA2MahsurfametaG_2_FD_148662 | JGI IMG/M metagenome (GOLD analysis project Ga0194118, IMG submission 148662) | Freshwater microbial communities from Lake Tanganyika, Tanzania - TA2015013 Mahale N5 surface | ecosystem: Environmental > Aquatic > Freshwater > Lake | place: Tanzania: Lake...
ATATGCGAATCGATGGGAAATTTACCGCTCTCGTTGAAGCAAGCGTTTTAGATAGAAGTGCATTAAATAGTGCAATGGATGAGATTGATTCAGTAATTCATCTTGCAGCAAAGAAGGCAGTTGAGGAATCAGTTTCTAATCCCTTGAAATATTATGAACATAATGTTGGGGGAACACTAAATATATTGGCGGCTATGGCAGTAAAAAAGGTTAAGAAAATTGTTTTCTCATCCACAGCAGCCGTTTATGCGCCAAGTGAAAAGAGCGCAATTGATGAGACAGACTTACTAGCACCCCTTTCGCCTTATGGAGCTACTAAAGTTATGGCTGAGGAGCTCATAAAGAGCGTTGGAGCGGCAGAAGGATTCTCAACAATTAGTCTTCGATATTTCAATGTTGTTGGCTCTACCAAGGTTGAATTTGCTGATAATTCAAAGGACAACCTTGTCCCCAAAGTGTTTGCAGCGATTAACCGGGGCGAAAGCCCGGAAATATATGGAAGTGATTACCCAACAAAGGATGGCACCTGCATCCGCGATTACATCCATGTGGCAGACCTTGCAGATTCACATCTATCAGCTCTTAAAAGAGTTGAAAGCGCCATAGTTCATGAGGTCTATAACGTTGGATCAGGAAAAGGTTATTCAGTAAAAGAGATGATTGATCAGATTGCTGTCAGTATGAATAAGGAATTGACTCCAAAAATCTGCCCAAGAAGAGCTGGAGACATTCCACAGTTAATTGCCTCTATCTCAAAAATAGAGAGAGAGTTAGGTTGGAAGCCCAAGAGAAGTTTGAAGGAAATGATTGATTCTGCCTGGCAGGCAGAGGCAGGAAATTCATAATGTCTGGAGCACTTGCAGAGCGTTATGCCTCAGATCAAATGAGAGATATTTGGTCTAGAACTTACAAAATAAAGGCTGAACGAGAGTTGTGGATTTTAGTTCTCAAGGCTCAAGCAAAAGCTGGCCTTGAGATATCAGAAAGCGTCATTGCTGATTATGTGAAGGTTAAAGATGTAATTGATATTGCAAGTATTGATAAGCGTGAGATGGTAACAAAACATGATGTTAAGGCTCGCATCGATGAGTTCAACTCACTAGCTGGGCACCAAAAAATTCATATCGGAATGACCAGTAGAGATTTAACTGAGAATATAGAGCTCTATCAGATTCGCTCATCACTTGCGCTAGTTGAAATGAAATCTCTTGCACTTCTACGACACCTAAATGAATTTATCTCAAAGTATTCAGAACTTGCCTTAGTGGCGCGCACCCATAACGTGCCAGCGCAGGTAACAACTCTCGGAAGAAGGTTTGCAACCTGGGGTGAGGAGCTAACTTTTGCCTTAACCCATCTACAACAGCTCTCCTCTCGCCTGCCTCTAAAGGGAATCAAAGGGCCAATTGGAACTTCTCAAGACCTGCAAGACTTATTTGGTGATGGTCATTTAGAGATAGAGCAAGGAATTGCTAAAGAATTGGGCTTTGAGAATCTTCTTGAAGTTCCTTCGCAGATTTATCCAAGGTCAATTGATTTTGAGGTAGTTTCATCAGTGCTTCAGATAGCGGCAGCGCCTTCAAATATTGCTATCAATATTCGAATCATGTCTGGCTATGGCCTTCTTAGTGAAGGCTTTGGACGAGATCAAGTCGGCTCCTCTGCTATGCCTCATAAAGTAAATGCCAGATTAAGTGAGCGAGTGAATGGACTTACCACCATCCTCAAAGGCCACCTTGTTATGGTTCAAGAGCTTTTGGGCAATCAATGGAATGAGGGTGATGTCTCTTGCAGCGTTGTTAGAAGAGTTGCACTTCCTGATGCGTTTTATGCCATTGATGCAATATTGGATACCACGATGAGAATCTTGGCAGATTTAGCAGTCGATACTGGTTCGATAGATAATGAAGTGAAGAAGTATCTCCCGTTTCTTCTAACCACAAAAATCTTGGCACTTGCGGTTAAGAAAGGTTTAGGACGAGAGGATGCCCACGCACTAATAAAGGCTCACTCAATAGCGGCAAGCCAGAACCTAAAGAGCAAGCAAGAAAATAACTTGCTAGCTCTAGTGGCAGAAGATAAGAGACTCGGTATGAGCCTTATTGAGCTTGAGTCCTTGGCAAAACCTGATGAGTTAATCACTGGGGCGATCAGGCAAACTCAGACTTTTCTTAAAAGCAGCCAGAAATTAGTAAATAGCAATCCCGACGCCATCGCATATCGCCCAAAAGAATCTATTTAATTTCATAGAATCTAGCTATGGCCAAGCAACCCAAGATCCCAGTTAAGCGCAGTAGTTCTTCGTTTGGAAAGAAGCTCCTGGTAATTCCAGCACTTGCGCTCTTAATCAAACTCTCAATAATTTCAAGAATTCAAGGCTTTGATTGGTATCAAGCTGGCAATGGGGATATGGCAACAGGGCTAAAGACGCTTCTAGATAATAACTATCCCCCAGCCAATGTTTGGTATGGAGCTGATGCTGAGAACTACTTGCGCTCACTTCTTGGGCTTTTACAAGATGGATTCTTCTCGCAAGAGCGAAACCTCCACTACTGGCCAGCTGGATATCCGATCTTAATTTGGATGGTTGGCTTTTTTGCTCAAGGATCAACGCTTGCAATGATTGCAATCTTGCAATCATTGCTTTATTTCATCGCCTGCGCATTCTTTGTTGATGAGATTAGGCAATCTCGCTTAGTGAACTTCTCAATACCTATTGCCTTAATTCTCACCTTAAATCCAACGCTCTCCTTAAATACCATAGCAATTGGCTATGAACTACCAACGGCCTCACTTGCTTTAATTGCAATTGCAGCGATGATGCGCCAATTTCGCAAGGGTTCTAAGTCAATATTTACTCTCGATTTGTTGGTGGCATCAATAAGTATGTCTCTTGCAACCTTTATGCAGCCTCGCTTAATTCTCTTTGCAATAATTCTATTTGGAATCTGGGCACTTGCTAAATATCCAAGAAAAAGCGCCGCCGCTTTCTTATCGGTAAGCATGCTGGTTGTTCTACTAGCACCTGCAGTGATGATCTATAGAAATTCAGTGGCAATGGGCTTTAATGCCATCTCAACTAACTTAGGTGTAACGATGAATATTGGAGGTGGCGATGAAGCCACCGGTGGCTATAACGGAAAGTACAATGGCGTTGAATGCCTTGAGGCAGTTGGCAATGAAGCAGAAGTTGACTCAGCAAAGGTCAGATGTATCCTCAACTGGTATGCAAAAAACCCAGTTAAGTTTTTGAAACTTTCTTGGAATAAAGCTCGCTTTTTCTGGTCTCCATGGTTTGGCCCTGAGGCAAGTGGAACGATGGCTAGAAATCCTTGGAGGATCAACCATCCACTAAATGAGACTATAAAGACCCCAGATGGGGCCAATATGGTCAATGGCGGATTTGGAAGAGCCATCGCCTGGCTATGGATGATCTCTGGTTTGATTTTCCTTGGCCTTGGTTTCCGTTTTCTCTGGTCTGCCGGGGGCCTTGAGCGACTCTGGGGCAGCGCTGCCCTTTCAATGGTGATAATCAACTGGCTTAGCTCAATTGCCACAATCGGTGATCACCGCTTCCGCATCCCGACTATGAGCTTAAGCCTGGTTTTGCAGGTGATTGGCTTTTCATATCTCTTTATAAGTAAGCGCAGGCGCCTTCTGGGGTCTGCCCTTGAGTTCTCTTGGCCGGCTCTTATTTGGAAGAGAAAGTCAGAACCCGATAATCTGCAGCCCTGAAAAAGAAGAAGAAATATTAGGTAGGGGGGTCTCGCTATGGGGCGTGGCCGGTCAAAGGCAAAACAGACCAAAGTGGCTCGGGATTTGAAATATAGCTCTCAAGATATCGATGTTGAGAAGTTAGCTAAAGAGCTTCATGGCGAAGTTGATGATTCAAATAAGGATGATGATTTCGATCCTTTCGCTGAAGGTAATTACATCCCAAGAAAGTAGTTGAGCAGATGCTCCCAACGCCATATGTGGCATGGCTAAGAGTTTATGAACCGATAAGTGCATTTGATGAAGTCGAGCAAGTGCGATGGAGTGAGCTAGATCCAAAGATTACTACGGGCAAGCAAGAGCAGACAAGAGCGCTAACAAGAATTATTCGAGGAGAGATCAACTCCTCTGGCAGTGATGGCGCTCATATGATTATTCATGAGAAAGTTCGCCATATCTGTCCGTGGTCAACTTCTCAGAGATGTTGGGCAGCCTTAAGTGATTTTAAGAATTCAATACCTAGCTCTGTTCTTCCGATGTTTCTGCCAAGTACTGTTTCAGTAGATGATGCGCTCGAGATGAATTTAAGCTCTTCAAAATATCCACATATACTCTCTGAAACTTGGATTATTCCACCAAGATGGTTTGCTCTCTTCTCACCTGAGGAGCGATTGCGAGGAAGTGGCGAGGATGGCCCCTTCACCATAATGCGAACTGAAATCTCACTTGCTAAAGAGCGCTGTCTAGAGACCCATAAGGCGGTTAAGAGCGCATTTGGATCAGGGCCAGTGGAACAAGAATTGGTAGAGCTACTTAATTGGTTAAATCTATTTCACCCGAGTTCAATCCTTGAATGTGATTATGGCGGCCTTGCAACATATCTAGAGAAGTCACTTATAGATTTAGGCGAGGATGGCCTTGATGCAGATACTTCAATCGAAGATGTTCTCTCTTCCATTGAGGGCCTCGCCAAGGGTGATGGAGTTCAGGCAGGAAGTGGATATGAAAGGCTTGTTTCACGCTGGAGGCGTGTAGCCTCTTTTGAACAGGCGATGTAGCCTGCTTGTCATCAACTTTAAATGGGTAGATACTCCTGCCATAAGGGATTAATAGGGCAAATCAGTAGATTAAAGGTTAGGAGATGAAAGTGTCTAATTTCAGCCGGGATCATGAAGTACTTCTTACCCCAGCTGAAGTTGCATCTTTATTTCGAGTAGACCCAAAGACTGTAACAAGATGGGCAAAGGCTGGGAAACTTACAGCAGTTCGAACCCTTGGCGGGCATAGGAGATATCGACAATCAGAGGTTCAAAGCCTTCTTAATTCAAATACCGGGAAAGGTCTCTAAATTGAGTAACGATTTAGGTAAGGATCCAAAGAAGAAATATCTTGAAGCACTTGAAAAGAAGCGAAGCGCTAATGCCCCAAAGAATCAAGGCAAATCTGGAGATTCAAAGGTCAAGGGCGGTCAAGCTGGAGCAGGAGCTCCCAAGATGTTTCGCCGTAAATCGGGTCCGAGCTAAGCAGTAATTTCAAAGAAATCTTATGGAGCTTAATTTCTCTGAGTATCTTGTCCTATTTTTTACCGCACTGACAATTGTTGGTGTACTAACCCCGCTTGCCAGAAAAGTTGCCTTAAGAATTGAGATTCTTGATGCTCCAACTGAGTCCCATAAAACCCATAAAGAAGCTATTCCATACCTTGGTGGTGTGGCAATAATTATTGGTACTTGCTTAACCACATATCTAGCCATAGTTGTTTCGGGACAAGCAAGCGCACTGTCGCTAGTTAGCGCCGTGCTAATCCCGGCAGTGCTCATGGGAGTAATTGGCCTTGTTGACGATATCAAGAAGCTCTCACCTTGGCCACGATTTATTGCTCAGAATCTATTTGGTCTAGTAATTGCAGTCATTTTGATTGCTACCAGGACTCTTGGAAGCCCTACTGGAAATACGATAATTGATTTTGCAATAACAACTCTATGGATTGTCGGGATTACTAATTCGATAAATTTCTTTGATAATGTTGACGGAGGTGCCTCAGGAACCGTTGCTATCTCCTCACTTTTCTTATTCTTTCTTGCTCTTCAAAGCGGACAGCATGCAATTGCTGCACTCTCCCTAGTATTAACGGGGGCAACAACAGGCTTTCTTTTATGGAATAAACCACCAGCAAGAATTTATATGGGAGATGCTGGGGCGCTTTTTCTAGGAATATTGATTGCTACTCTAACTCTAAGATTTGATCCCAATCCAATTAACTTGAGTGCAAGTTTTGCACTTCCTATTTTACTTCTTGCAGTTCCAATACTTGATACATCGGTTGCAGTAATTTCACGACTTCGCAAAGGAATTTCGCCCTTTCAAGGTGGACAAGATCACCTATCGCATAGATTGATGCGCGCTGGTTTCGGTAAAAGACAGGCAGTGCTCTCGCTCTGGCTTATCTCTGCCTTTTATTGCTTCATTGCAGTGGCAATTTCTAATGCGCCTTTTGACTTAGAGAGAGTGTTGACTGGGATTGCAGGATTAATTTGGTTACTAATGTTGACACTTTTTCTAAAGACTTCGGACTCAAGTAAAAACTAAAAGGGCATAATTATTTAGAGTGGCTGGGGACGGGATCGAACCGTCGACCTCACGATTTTCAGTCGCACGCTCGTACCAACTGAGCTACCCAGCCGAATAAAACTAATCGCGACCCAGACGGGACTTGAACCCGCGACCTCCGCCGTGACAGGGCGGCGCGCTAACCAACTGCGCTACTGGGCCTGGCGTCCCCAACGGGATTTGAACCCGTGTTACCGCCGTGAAAGGGCGGTGTCCTAGGCCCCTAGACGATGGGGACTAGGGGGTCAAAGGCTACTGTTCGTTCTCTCAATATCCAAATCTTAACTCTGGCAGCGACTTATCTACACTCCACTGTAGCAATCGAAAGACTTACTGCACATTTTCAAGTTCACTTATGACCATTTCTTCAACGATTTCCTTGAAAGTATAATTAGGAATCCAACCCAACCAATCTCTGATTCTTGAACTGTTTGCTGCTAATCCATGATTTTCAAATGATCTAGCAAGGTTTAAATCTTTCACGATAGAGATTTTTGAAAGGTCTAATTGTAGGAAATTTGCTGCGACTTCAATAAGCTCTCTGATGCTATGCAATTCACCTGACCCAACCACATAGTCATCAGCTCGGCCACTTTCAATTATCATTCTCAAAGCCTGGCTTGTATCAGAGGGATGATTCCAATCTCTCATTACAAAGTCGTTTCCCAAACGAAAGCTCTCTAAAAGTCTAAGTTTAAGTCTAACTAAGTCACTTATTATTCTTTTTGATGCAAATCTCTCATCCCGCAACTTAGACTCATTATTGAATAAAACAACCGACGATGCTCGAACTGAATGCAAATCTCTATACTCGTTAAGTCTCAGATGAACCTCAGCTTTGTGTTTTCCGTACACAGACCTGGGATTAACAGGACTAAGTTCAGAAATTATCTGGTTACTCTTACCCGCAAACATCTCTGAACTGGAGGCTTGAATAAAATGGCAATCTCCAAGAACTCCCATTTTAATGAATTCGAGAATTGATAGTGGGAAATCTAAATTCACACTCTTTGACAGTGTTGGGTTAGTTTCACAGAGTGCTACAGAACTCACCGAAGCCAAATTTACGAAAACATCTGGTTTAAATTTAATCAGCGATTCTAAGACATGCTCAGATTCATAAGAGGGGATTAAGAAATCTTCAAGTTTGAAATCTTCCCTAATTTTGATACTTTTTGCTCTGCCTAGATTGCCTACGATTAAACCTTCTCTAGCTAAGAGAGCTGTCAGATAAGTCCCAATCTGACCGCTACCTCCAGAAACCATAATTCGCATGACTTAACAGTATCTCGAAAGAAATTCTTTAGCTACGAAGGGCACTTCTAGTAGGGTACTTTTAGATTAAGTTTCAAAGGCGCACGGCATGAAGGGAAGTAATCATCTATGACCAATTTTCTGATTCGGTGCCAGAGATTCACTTGCAAAATTAACTGGAGCACGATTTTATTTCTACGGATTCTTAAATTAATTTCAGTGTTTGCAGGGCGAAACAATTCCTCAGATTTAAAACGTTTCGCCATTGCAAATCGCCTACCTTATACAAAATGTTCAAGTGAAAATTATATGCAAATGAAAAAGACAATAGGCTTGACCATTGTCGCGGATAGTAAAGATTTTGACATGTTAATGTTGACAATCCCAGCTGGAATTGAGGCTTTAGGAGGTTATTACAGTGGTGAAACTCAACTTATTGTACCTAATCGAAGCCTGGAAGAATGTAGCAAGAGATTATCTATTCTAGAACGTGACGATATCTCTGTTGTGCCTGAAGATCTGTGCATCGACGAATTCCATAGGAAAATGCTTAGGTCAAAATTTAATAATAGATATGGTTGGGCATTGCAACAGTTTCTTAAGGTATGGCAAGTAGAGCAAACTTTAAGTGATGCGGTTCTTATTTTAGATGCTGACACTATTTTGATTCACCCAAGGAAATGGTTTGAGTCAGATTCGAAGCAAATTCTTTTTCCTAGCTGGGAATTCAATCCTCCCTACTACAAGATCTTGAGTAGTAACACGATAGGAAGTGAGGTTCCAATGTATACGTTTGTAACTCACCACATGCTGATGCAGAGGGACCTTTTTCTAGAAGCTATGACAAAATTTGGAGCAGAAAATGTTCATGATTTAATCGAGATAGTTGTTTCAAAAGCTTCGGGTGAAGGATCTGCGTTTTGTATCGAGTACGAGTTGTACGGACAATATTTGATGAATTATCGCCCTGAAACATTGTTTTTGGAAAGATGGTCAAATAGAGGTGTTTCAAGAAGTGAGATTAGCGGGCTTACATTAAAGGATGTCAGAAAACTATTTCCAGATTATGCTTCAATATCGGCCCACGATTACATCAAAGCGTAGAGCGTTATTTTATCGCCAAGGATCATGAAATGTGTAAATTCGTGGGGATTACAATTCCATTTTTCTGGCAGTTCAAGAATTTATCTTTGAGTTAAGAAGATTATTTTGGAAACCTTGAATTGCATGCCTCTTTTATACAACCGCAGTCATTCCAACTAAAGAAAAAAACAGCAAGGAAAACTTCTTATTTCAAGCAATATTCAAACAATTTGCCCATACAAATCAAAAAGTCTCAAGAGAATTGTCACTATTGACCCGTACAACTAGATTTTCGGAGTGCCATAAAACTTCAAAGTCTCTATTCCCATTAATTCTTTGGAGAATTAAAGAGCCTTTGCCCGGGATTCGTCCAGTGTTTTTTACATATCTTTCTACAAGTTCACGATGCTCGGGCGGGAATTCATTAACGGAGCAACGTGTATCGTCTACAATAATGATAGTGCCAGTTTTTGAATACTTTAGAACTGAACGAAATTCTTCTAAGCCGTGTAATTCGCTAGGAAGTGGATTTGATAAATCTAAGTCAAAGGAATCTAAATAAGCAAGATCAATAGTTGTGTCAAAATGTTCAGGATAGACACTTTGCAGGAAATACACTGAGTCACCAACGTAGAACTGTGTATTCTTAGAGACCTGAAATTTTAGCCATTCGGAAGCAGCTGATCGAATATCTACGGAAACAAAATTAGCATTAACAAACCTTGCAAAAGAGTCAAATAGGCGTGAAGAGTCGCAACCCCAGGCCGAAGTGCCAGTTTCAATTATTTGCTTTGAATTAATTGCGTGATGTAGCGCTATTTCTAAACCAGGCCTAGACACGTGATTTTCTTCAGACCAAGTTTGGTAATGTCTCTTTATTAGGTCATCAAGATCTTGAAACTGAGTTATGCGGATACGTAAACTTCTGATGTAGCAAACCCACCAACGAATCATCGAACGTGAAAAAATTGGAACCCCTGCAAAGTTTCTATTGCGAAATTGAACTTGCTTAGATTTTTGCTTCATCAGCCAAGTTTACTCTATTACTTTCTAAGCGAATTTACCTATACAATGCGAATCGTTTAGTTGGGGCCTTTAGCTCAGTCGGTAGAGCAACGGACTTTTAATCCGTGGGTCGTCGGTTCGATCCCGACAGGGCCCACCACCTAGTGCAATTCACAATTCAGATTTCAAATTAAGCGCATAATCTGGAGAGAGCTGATGTTTCGATACTGCAGTCCATTTGATTGTTCTAGCCGATGATAACTTAATGGCCATTTAAACAGACTTGTGATTACTAGGCTGAGATTGACAAGATTCAATGACAATAAACAGAGACCCTATCCAAATAAGCAATCCTGACTTGATGATTGAACGACTGTTAGGATTAGATGGTAGATTTATCTGAAATAATCTGATAACTACTTTTACTCAAGAGCTGAGGAGGATTACTTGGCAAATGCGAATAACTTAGATGTGGTTAAGTTCAGGGTTTCACAGGTTCTTCTTTTGACTGGACCGCTCGTTACTCTCATTGTAAACCCTTGGACTAATTTCGATCCGATTTCACTTCCAAAGGCATTCATCCTTTCCGCCTCCGCATTTTTAATTTTATCTCTAGCGCTAGCAAACTTTAATGATTTCAAAGATTCATTGCCAAAAACTGTGAAAGTGCTTTCAGTGAGTTTTTTGTCTTTCATGTCTCTTACTTTTCTTTTTAGTGGTGCGCCTATTAGCCAACAAATATGGGGAACTTTTGGGAGAAATACGGGCTACCTAACATATTTTTCTTTACTTCTAATTTTACTTGCCATAATTTGGGTAAGAAGCATTCAATTTTATTTGAGGTTATGTTGGCTATTCGTTCTTACAAGTATCCCTATGACTGCTTACTGTTTGATTCAGATAGCTGGACGAGACCCCATCCCATGGAGCGAATTCGACACATTTGGAACTCTTGGGAATATCAACTTCCTCTCGGCTTTTTTAGGAATGACCTCCCTTGGTGCTCTAAATTTCGCATTGAGTAAAGACCTAACGCGTGGCAAGAGAATTTCCCTTTTAGTCTTGATGGTAATTGACCTTTTGATAATTTTTTCAACAGGCTCGATCCAAGGACCTATTATTTTTGGAGTTGGAGTTGGGGTATATCTCCTGATTTGGATTCTTGATCTCAAACGAGCGCGAACCATCATCTTTTGGTCATTTGCTACAGCTTCTTTGACCATGACCTATTTTCTTGCCCTTGCATTAAGAAATCTTGGGCCACTAGCTAGCTTTGTTTACCAGCCTTCAGTCGTTTTTCGCGGCGATTACATTCACGCCGGCTGGGAGATGACTCTTATGAAACCAGTGTTTGGAGTTGGCATGGATTCGTATGGGGATTGGTATCGTGAAGCACGAGGAGAGATTTCAACGCTTAGAACTGGACCCGACAGAACTGCTAATACGGCGCACAATATTTTCATTGACATTTCATCAAATGGTGGCGTTCTTCTTGGGTGTACTTATCTCGCTTTAGTAATTTTTGCCCTATTTAGTGGAGTTAGAGTGCTAAGATCTAATTTACGTAGCCAGTCCTCTTTTAAGTTAATTTTTGCTGTTTGGATTGCATACCAGGTGCAAGCCATGGTTAGCATAAATCAATTAGGAGTTGGCGTTTGGGGCTGGATGTTTTCTGGCGCATTGATTGGAATTTCTCTTCTTTACAAAGAGTATGACTCAAAATATACCGAAAAAAAATATGTCATTAAGCGAAGAGATTTTCGTTCTCAAAGCATAAAAGCGAACCAGTTTATAATTGGAACTCTCGGTTTGGCTCTAGGAATAACGCTTGGGGCGATACCCTTGAATGCTGACATGCGATATCGAGCAGCTTCAAGTAGCGGCGACTTGCAAGCGATGATTGCTGCAACTTCTATCTTGGGCACTTCTGCATTCCATAGAGAATTAGTGATTGATTTCGCTTTAAGAAATAATCTTTCTTCTGAAGCTAAAGAGCTGGCTGAAGACCTAGTTTTGGACTATCCCAGAGATTTCTTTGGTTGGAGGGTCTTGTCAATATTGGATGTAAATTCAGCTGAACAGCGACTACAAGCGATAGAGCGGTTGAAAGAGCTAGATCCCTTTAATCCTAATTTCAAATAGGACTTTATGTACGATTTGTCCGTTTATAGCGACAAAGTCTTCTCAAGGTCGTTGTGGGGAGTAGAGGCGGCGACGGTCGACTCTGTAGTACAAACCGGTGTAAAAAAGGGGCTCTTTAAGTGTCGCTACGTAAGAAATCTGCCTCCGCAGGTCTGAAGGTCTGGACTGTTGCGGAGCTTGGTGCTTTTTACACGGAGCACCGTAGTGAACTAATTGCCCATGCCTCACGAATCCTGAAAGACAGCGCTAAAGCTGAAGAAGTAATCCAAGATGCCCTGATAAAAGTCATGCTCGCCGCCCCTGAGCTTGAGTCAACTGATCACGCACTTGGCTACATGCATAGAACAATAGAGAACCTCTGTATAGATATCTTCCGTATCGAGGGTCGTCGTCCAAACCTTGTGGTTTTAGATGGCGCATCAGCTGAGCTTGAGTCAACTTGGGTGAATAATGAAGAACATGTCGATGTAATTGCTGCTGCAGATGATGCTGCAATCGTTAGGCAGGCCCTTGCAATGCTCTCACCTGCAGAGCGAGCAGCTCTTGTGATGTGGGAGATGGAGGGAAGATCAACTGCAGAAATTGCAGCAGCGCTTGGTATTAAAGAATCTGCTGTCAGACATACAGTTTCTAGAGCCAGAGCTTCTCTACGCAGGGTAATGAGCGAGTTAATTGTTGACAGCGAGCGCGGTTTAACTGCCCTTGACATGCTTTCAACAACTTATAAGAAAGCAGCGCAGTTCGCTAAGAAATCAAGTAAAGCTGCTCTTTCACTGATTCTAGTTTTCTTTGCCTTCCTTGGATTTAATGCAATGCCAACAGATAGCGAGCTTCCTGTTGTAACAACTCAGGAAAATACCTCTTCAAGTGAAACTACCAGTGAAGTTGAAGCAGCAGTTCCTACTGTTGGAGCCTCAGCAAGCCCAGTTATCACGCCAGCTGCGATCGCTAAAGCGCAAGCAGCAGTTGAAAATGCCAAGGCAACGAGCTTGAGTTTTGCCGGTCTTGATAAGGCTGGAATCCCAACTGGATTTACCGTAACTGATTCAACTGGATCACTTGGCTCTCTCTATATAACAAACCGTGCTCCAGTGCTTTCAGAAACAGAACTCAGCCTCTCTCAAGTTGCTAAGACTGATTCTGGGGCAGCTAACATCTTTATCTCCCAACAGCTGCTAAGTGATTCTCAGGGCTTTAGCTACCTACCTTCCCTCTCCTATGGCAAGGCTGGAGCCTGGATCCCCCTAGTAACTAAGCTCACCTACCTAAATTCTGAGCGTATGCTCAGCGGGGATTACCTGGTCACAGCCATTATTAAAGTAGAATCTGAGGCTGAAACCCTCGTTGTGATCCCAGCAAGCGCTTCAGGCCGGGATCTACTTACAGCCCCACGGCAGGTAATTACTCGCCTGGTGCTAAACCCAGGAAAGACTCAGATTTTATCTCAAGCAGTTTATGTAGTTGAAAAGGGAGTCAAGTAATGAACTCCCCAATTAAGTTTCTTCGCCGCGTCCGGATACACGGCGGAGAATGTGGTGCAGTAGCACGTGCATTGCATCACAAGGCGAAGTTCTCTTTGCCAGCCGTATT
>Ga0194118_10005383_pt1 | contig 13385 bp, 14 predicted proteins | sample TA2MahsurfametaG_2_FD_148662 | JGI IMG/M metagenome (GOLD analysis project Ga0194118, IMG submission 148662) | Freshwater microbial communities from Lake Tanganyika, Tanzania - TA2015013 Mahale N5 surface | ecosystem: Environmental > Aquatic > Freshwater > Lake | place: Tanzania: Lake...
ATCCGGTGTGGACGCATGGTCCTGACGAGCGACGGGGGCCCCGTGCCGGAACGCCTGCGGGAGATGGCCGCAGCCTGTGCCGACCGACTGGTCCTGCCGGAAACCGCGCGGCCCCGCGCGGGGCAGTGGGCCAACACCGCGGCCGGCCTGGCGGCGCTGGAATCCCCGGAGCCTTTCTGCCTGATGCACGACGACGACGAGCTCGGCCCGGGTTATCTGGAGCACGCGGCCGCCCTGGCCCGGCAAAACCATGGCGAGTGGGTGGAGGCCAACAACTGGATGGTGTTTGACGACCGGAAGGATCGCGGTCCGGTGTTTCCGGACCTGACCCGGACGCTGGTCCTCGACAACCGGGCGGAGGTTCTGCGGCGCTACGCCACCTCCTTTGTCCCGTTTCCGGGAGCGCTTTTCCATTGTCCCGCCGAAAAGGTGCGGCAAGCCCTGCGGCCGGAATTCCGGGAAATGGCCGATGCCGTGCTTTTTTGCGAGTTGGCGCGGACCGTCCCAATCCGGATTGAAGCCCGCAGCTTCTATCGCTACCGCCGCCACGCCGGGCAGGTTTCCCACGCGATGGACCATCCGATGGAGGACAAGTTGCAGGCCTATCTCCTGAAGGAGTCGGCGGGGCATCCATGAAGCTGCTGCTGGTGCAGGATCATTTGCGGTCGGGAGGAGCGGCGCGGGCGGCCGCGCGGTGGGCCGACCTTTTGCGAAAATCCGGGCACGAAGTCACGCAGGCGGCCGGCGATGAGGAAGGATCGGGAGCCGTCCTGGTCAGCGGCAAAGCCCCGCGGGGTCTCGGGCGGCTGCGCGAGTTGATTTTTGGAAAGCGGAGTTGCCGCACCGCCCGGGTGCGAAACGCCTTCCGGAGCCTTCTGCAGTGCGACTCCTGGGACCTGGTCTGGTTCCATAACCTCGCCGGAGGAGAAAAGTGGGGGTGGAGCACGGAAATGATCGGGACGGCGAGGCAACATGCCCCCGTTCTGTGGACGATGCACGACATGTGGGCGCTGGGCGACGGCGGTGAGGCCTACTGGCAAGAAGACTTATTGGCGGAAGGTGGAAAGTGGAAGGGGGCAGAGCGGAGCGGTCCCAAAGCGAAAGAGGGTGAGGGTGAGAAGGTGGCAGGCATTGAAAAATCAAGGCTCAGGAGAGTGTGCGGGGAGGCCGGAAATTATCCGGTGGGGCCGACGGCACCGTCCCGGTGGTTGGCGCAGCTGACCAGGGAAATGACCGGGCAGGAGTGTGCCTTCCTTGCGAACCCCATCGATTTAAAAGTTTTTTCACCGGGAGACCGCAAGGCCGCCCGCCGCCGGTTTGGATTACCGGAAGAGGGCTGGGTGGTCTTGGCCGGGGCCGATTCGTGGCAGGATCGGCGCAAGGGGTTCGATCTGTTGCGGGAGGCTTGGAATCGCCGGCCGGCCGGGGCCACGCTGGCCCTGTTTGGCAAGGAGGGGGAGAAGCGGACCGGCACGCACGTTTTGGGAAATCTCGATGCGGATAGGGATTTAGTCGCGGCTTACCGGGCCGCCGACCTCTACGTGCATCCCGCCCGCCAGGAAAACGCCCCGTGCACCATCCAGGAATCCCTGGCCTGCGGCACCCCGGTGCTGGCCTTTGCCGTGGGTGGAATTCCGGAGATGATTCAGCCCGGAACGACGGGATTCCTGGCGCCGCAGGTCACCGGCTCGGCCCTGAGCGAGGCGTTGGCCGGAACCCTTTCCCCCGACGGGCGGCTGGCCCGGATGCGGGAAGCCTGTCGAAATTACGCCGAGGACTTCTGGAAGCCAGAAACGCTGGTTCGGGCATGGGAAGAGGTGTTGCGGAAGCGGTCGCCGGCTGGCTGAGGACAGAAGGCAGAGGACGTAGGGCGGTGGGCGGCCGCCTAATTCGGGCGAGAAAATGCCGCGAAGGTTTCCCCGATCACGTAGCCGCGTAACTTGGGAAAGGTGTGGTGTCGCAGGACCAGATCCCGACCGGCGGAGGAAATTTCCTGAAAACGATTCCGCTGGCTCCAGGCAAGGGTCAGGCCGCGCTCCAGGCCGCCCGGTTCGGGTGCGAAGTAAAACCCTTCGACCCCCTCGACGGGAGGCTGGTGGCGAAGGATGGTGGGATAAGTCATCAGCGGAATGGCTCCGGCCATCATGGCTTCGTAATGGCGCCAGCAGTCCCAACCCACTCCCGGCGGGGAAAAAACCAAGCGGGAGGCGGCCATCAGGCGGATCCATTCGGCTTTGGAAACCCGGTCCACCAGCTTGAGATTCAGGCCCAGCCGCCGGCAGGCATCCTGCAATTCCGCCACCAGACGATCCCGCAGGGGTTTGTCGCGAAAATCCCGGCCATGACCGTACAGGACGTCGAATTCCTTCGGCGCCGGGGAAGGGAAGGATTCGGGATCCGGCAGACCGAGGCTGATGGGACGGAGCTTGTTCCAGTCCCGCGGGCCGAGGGCGCCGGAGCCGCCGAGGCGGCGGGCCCAGAGATTCGTGCCGGAAAGATCCAAGAGCGACCAGCGCGGATCCGGGTGCAGTTCCCGAATGAAACAGGCGTGGCAGTTGCGAAAAAACCAGTCCGAGCCGTCCCACACGCCACCCCGATCCGAGCGGTTCACGAGCGCGATCGGCACGCCGGATTTCACAAGACGCGCAAAGACCAGCAGTTCGCCGATTTCCCGCGGGTGCTTCCATGCCCCCCGCATGAATCTCCAAATCCCGTCCAGCCCGCCCGCATTTCTCCGGAAAAAGCAGAATTCCCGCATGTTCACAACGGCGAGATCCCAGCGACAGGAAGAGACCAGGCGAAGCGCGCGCCGGACATCCGTCCAGCCGGCCCGCGGGAATTCCCGGTCCCACGCGTGGGTGCAGGCCGCCGCGGCGGGATCGGCAAAGAGATCCATCCGGCTGTGCCCCGTATCCAGCACGAAAATTCTTTTTCCGGAGTTGCCCATGGCGACTGATTTAGCATGCCCATAAGACCCAGCGCCCCAAAAGGCCGGATTTGTTCCGGCTGGCTGGAACGAGCGTGGCCGTGGGTTGCCTTGGCGGTGGCTGTCTGGGTCGGATTCCGCTGGATCGCGGGGAGCGGGGCAGGTTTTGAATTCACGGACGAGGGGTTCTACTTCCTGGCGGCGCAGGATCCGTGGAGAAACGTCCACAGCACCCACTTCGGGTTTTTCCTGCACCCACTGTATGAGTTGGCCGGCAGAAATCCGGGAGCTTACCGGTGCCTGGCCCTGTTGGTCCTGCTGGGTGCGGCCTGGGTCTGCGCCGGAACCTGGAAATCCTGGCAGCGGTTGGGAAAGAATGACGCGGGGTTTGCCCACGCGGCGACTGCGCTGATTCTGAGCGGAGCCTTACTGGTTTTCAGCAACGGACGCCGGACCCCGGCCTACGACTATCTCGTTTTTCTCGGGGCGTTGCTGGCGTGGGCGGGGTTTTTCCGCATCGATGCCTCCCGGGGGCGTGACCGAGGCGGCTGGGTGCTGCTGGCCGCGGGGTTGTGGACGGCCGCCTATGGAAAATGGGCGGTGGCCGTGGTCCTGGCGGGCCTCTTTGGAATCCTTGGATCGGCCCGCCAAGTGCCTTGGAGGCAAGGCGTCCTTCCCTTTGCCGCCACAATGACGCTCGGACTGGTCACAGCTTATGCCTGGATCAGGCCGGAAGCCCTCGGCCGTTCGTGGAACGAGTCCCGGTTCATCGTGGAAAACCTCGGCTCCCACGGTACCCACCTTGCCTCCTACTACGGGTTGACGGTGGTGAATTTTGTTTATCGCAGCCTGCGCGCCTTCGCCTATGGCCTGCCGATTTTTCTCCTTTGGTGGTGGCTCCGGCAAAGCAAGGTGGGCCGCCCGATCGTCCCCACCGCCTGGGCCGGAGTTCTGCCCTGGCTGATTCTTGCCACCGGCCTTTATTTTGGACTGGCCCGGGCCGGGGCCTCTTCGTTTTCCCGGGTGGGAAGCAATGTCATGGCCGAGCTGCTCTGGGTGGCCATGGTGGCCTGGGTGTTGCGTGGTCGGATCGCGTGGTCGTCCCCTTCCACCGCCCTCCTGCTCACCCCGTGGATCCTGGGGCTGGGAACGGGAACCGCCCTGGGAGATTACGCCGGTCACGGCGCGGTTTTTTTCCAGATGATCACCCTGGGAATCTGGCTCGGCATACGTCGGACGGGAATGTCCTCCGCCCTGGTGGTGCCGTTCCTGTGGTTGGCCGTGGTCCTGAACCTGTTCCGGGCGGAGGCCAGCCTGCAGGATCCTTTCCGGATCCGGAGCCTGTCGGAGTGCCGGGAAAATTGGAAAATTCCCGGAGGCGGATCCGTGCGTGTCGATCCCAACCAGAAAAAGCTCCTGCAACAACTGCAGAGCCGGCTCGGCATGGCCGGTTTTCGGCCCGGGGATCCGATCGTGGCCATCGGGGATATGCCCGGGGTGGTGTATCTGCTGGGGGGCTGGTCCCCCGGAACCTGCTGGTATTTTGCCAACACGCCGCAACAGGAGTTCTATGTGCGGGCGGTGCTTGGGGCGGTGCCCAAAGAGATCCGTGGCCGGAGTTTCCTGATCCTCCGGGAAAACAGTCCCCTTTTCGAGCGGCGCCGAACCCTCCTCAAGCTGACCGGGGGGAACCGACCCGCGGATTTCGTGACCGGCCCCCTTTCCCTGGAAGGAAGCTCCACTCGCATCCACGGCTGGGGTCCTGCCCCAAGATGAGAAAACCCGTGCGGCTCCTCGGGATCTCCTGGGAGGGCGGGCAGGATGGAAATCTGAACTTCCTGCCGCCGGACGAGCGGTTTCTCTTCGGGGTCCGCCTGGAAAAGAACGCTTGGCAGCGTTGGACGCGGTTTCCGGGAGAGGTTCGCCGCCTGCGAAAAGCCCTCGCCACCGCGGAGTTGGTGCTGTTACCCAGCCGCTCCTGGGCCCTTTGGCGCCGGCCTTTTTACCAGCGTCCCCGCGGGTGGTTTCGCTGGGCGCGGGTTGCCGGGGTGATCCTGCGGGACCCCAGTCGCCTGACTGAGGCCATGCTCCCCTGGACGCTGGCAAGGCGGGGCATCCCGACAGTGCTCGTCGATCGCGGTGACCAGCCCTCCATGGGCTATCCAAATTTTTTCGCCCATCAAAAGGCCCGGAGAACCTATTTGCGGGAACTTCCGGTCGACCACCACCGCGCGTTCGGAGCCAACTACAACGGCGAGGAGGTTCCGATCGCCTGGCCGTGGAAGCGGAAGGAGCGGCTCGAGGCTGCCAAGCTCGAGCCCATTTCCATCGGAATCCCGGATGAGACGGCGGAACGCATCCAGGAGCTGGCCGGCTCCCCGGAGCCCGGTGAGAAAAAATGGGATTTGTTTTACGCCGGCCAATCGATCAACTGGGAGCGTGGCCGGGTCCAAGAAGACCTCCGCCGCCTGGGGGAGGCGGGCTTCCGTGTCCGACATTGCGCCCCCCTGCCTTTCGAGGAGTACGTCCGCACCATGGCGCATTCCTGGCTGGTGCTTTCCCCGCCGGGGAACGGCTACGACTGTTACCGGCACTACGAGGTCCCGCTGGCCGGATCCGTTCCGCTGATGGCGGTGCCAACCATTTTCCGGTACCGGCCTCTGCGGCACGGACGGGAGGCCTGGAACTACCAGCCGGACGCCGCCGACCTTGTGGCCGTAGTACGCCGGGCTCTGCGGGACAAGGAACGGCTGATCCGGATGAGCCGGGCCGGATGCCACCGGGTGCTCCGGTATCACCGTTGGAGCCGCCTGGTGGAACATATCCGCCAGGAGGCGGCGGGCTTGGTTTCCGCCGCAGACTAGCCGGGCCAGAGCGAAAAGTCGGCAAACACGGCGCCGGTGGCCGCGTGCGGCAGCTTGGCCGGCGCCTAGGAAATGCCCTGTTGGGCGGCCATCCGGGAGAAAAGTCCGCCGCGGGCGACAAGCTCGGTGAATTTGCCGCGCTCCACGATTTTTCCCGCCTCGAGGACGACGATTTCATCCATGTTCGCCAGAGTGGAGAGGCGATGGGCGATGCAGACGACCGTGCGTCCCTCCTCCAGGGCATCGACGGCTCTTTGCACCTCCCGTTCCGCCTCGGCGTCGAGCGCGGCGGTGGCTTCGTCGAGGATCAGGATCGGGGCGTTGCGCAAAAAGGCCCGGGCCAGGCTGATCCGCGCCTTTTGTCCTCCGGAAAGCAGGACGCCGCGTTCCCCCACGCGGGTGTCATAGCCCCGGGGAAGATCGCGGATAAAATCGTGGGCGAAGGCTTGCCGGGCGGCTTCTTCAATTTCCTGTCGGCCGGCCCCGTTCCGTCCCAAAGCAATGTTTTCCGCCACGGACGCGTCGAACAACACCACATCCTGGCTGACCAGAGCGATCTGGCCGCGCAAGTCCGCCGTGGAAAAAGTCCGGAGGTCCCGCTCGTCCCAGAGGATCCGTCCGGCGGTCGGGTCGTAAAAGCGGGGGAGGAGGTTGATCAGGCTGCTTTTCCCCGACCCGCTGGGACCCGCGACGCCCAGCTTGTGACCGCGCGGAATCCGCAATTCGATGTCCTGCAGAACGTGGTCGTGCCCGTAGTCCAGGCAGACCTTTTCCCACACCAGCTCCCCGGCGAGCGGGGCCAGCCTCGGCGGGGAGGCCGGCTCCCGCACGCTGGGCTGCAGGGAAAAGAATTTTTCCAGGCGCTCGCAGCTGACGGTGGCGGAGACCAGATCCACATGCATCTGGGCCAGACGCTTGACGGGATTTGGCAGCATGACCAGCCCGGTGAGAAAGCCGACGAAGTCGGACACAGACTGATGGGTGGCGAAGACTATGATGATGAGAACCCCCAGCCCCAGGGTGCTGACGACCTCGATGACCGGGTTGACCAGTTTGCCGGCCTGCGTTTTTTTCACCTCGAGGTTCACCAACTCCCGGCTCTCGCCCTGGTAGCGGGCCATCTGAAAATCCTCAAGGCCGTAGGCCTTGATCAGGCGGATGCCGCCCAGCGCCTCGATCAGGCCGCTCCCCTGGGTGATCCCGACGGAAAGTGTCTGGCGGGCCAGACGCTTCAGCCGGTTCCCCACCACCAGGATGGGCACGATGACCAACGGCAGGATCACGACCGCGGCCAGGGTCAGCTTGGCGTCGATGATGATCATGCCTGTGAGAATGCTTAAAAGGGTGAAGGGCTCCTTGATGAGATCGGCAAAGCCGTTGTTCATGGCATCAAAGATGCGGCGGGTATCGCCGGTGATATGGGTCGTCAGGTCGCCGAGGGTGGACTGGTTGAAGTAGTCCAGGGAAAGCGAATGGAGCTTTTCCAGGACCTTGAGCTGCATGTCGCGGACCACCCGGGCGCTCACCCAGGTCATGCAGTAGGCACTGAGGTAGTTGCTGCCCGCCCGCAGGGCCATCAGGAAGGGGAGGAACAAAACCGCACCGGCCGCCTGCAGGGGGGTGATCGGTTGGCCGGAACGCGGCAGGACGCGCTCCAGAAAATCCGCAAATTCCGCGGAGAAGCGCGTGGCTACGGCCTGGGGATCGACCTGGCCGGCAGCGACGGGGGAGGGACTGAGCCTTTCGAACAGGGTTTTGGTGGCGAGCACGAAGGCGCCGTTGCTCAGCCCAAAGAAGAGGGCCAAGGCCACGCCCGCCAGAAAGCGGGCGCGGTAGGGCCAAAGGAACGGGAGGCCGAAGGAGAACACCCGGCGAAGCTGGTTCACCACTCTACTCTAGGGAGCCGACCGGCCGCAGGTCGAACTCCGAGAGGACTCCTCACCGATCTGCGGGAATCCCAAACGGCTCTAAGTATCCGCGGAAATAACCAAAGCGACCGTGAAAGGCGAAGCTTTGGGAAGGTTTCCACCGGGGAAACTCGGCGGTGCGGTTTTCCATGGAAAAGCGCAGGGCCACCTCCAGCGGGGCAAAACGAATGCCGGCGGCCAAGGCCTCCGGATAGATCTCCTGGCAAAAGAAAACGTCCGAAAGAACCCCTTCGCGGTAGAGGTGGGCGTGGGCATCGATAAAATTCCGAAACTTTTTCGACTGCAGGCTGCAGCCGCCGTTGCCCACGCGGTTGATGCCCGTCTCCAGGCCGCGTTTTTGCCAGGGCGCGCCGACGTAGTCGTATTCCAGAAACGCCGGATCCCAGAGATGAAAATTCACGGGAAAGCCGTCGACCTCGATGTGCAGAAGAAATGGGGTGGAGAAATATTTGTTCAGTTCAAGGGCTTGGAATCTCTGGCCCTGGGCCAGGTTGGCGGGAGGCACCTGCCGCCATTCGCCGGGATGAGGAATCGAAGGCTTTTTCCCCGCCAAATGGACGACGGCACCGAAATCGATGCCCGAACAGACGTGGTTGAGGACCCGGGCGGAGAGATCAGGATCTTTTTCCGGGTTGTAGATCAAGAGGGTGACCTGGGGCAGTTTGATCTTATTGGCGGGGTAGCGAAGGGAAGTTCGGCCAGGCCGCAAAAGAAATTGCCCTAGCCAATCGATGAGGTTCATCGCGTTTTTTTCTTCGGGCGCGGCAAGCATTTTAGGTCGGCAAGATCTTGGGGGCGTCCGGTAGCCCTTTTGTTGATTCGCAGGGACTGCAGATCAAGAAAAGGAAGGCGGATGCCTTCCACGTTTCTCACCTGTCTCCGCTTCCAACAGGAAGCAAAGATAACGCCAGTCAATCCAGTCAGGATATCGATCCGGTTGGGTGGACGACCCAGCTGGATGATTTGATCCGGCAGTTGGAAGTCGGCCGGTTCTGTGCCGATAAACCCAAAATTTTCCAAGACGTTCTGCATTCTTTTGGCGTTCCCAGGATTGCATTCGATCCAGAAGTCCACATCCCCCGTGTACCTGGGGCGACCGTGGACGGCCAAGGCCGCCGCGCCGACCACCAGAAACCTAACCCTTTCGGAGCGGAGTAATCCGATAAACTCTTTTAAGTCTTTTCCCAGGTGCATCGTTTTTGTCGAAACGGCAAAGCTCGAGCCAAATCTTCAGGCTCTCCGCGGAAGTCAACGACCGGTAAAAGCGCCGGTTTTCACGAGCATGGGAGGCAAAGGAACGAAAGACTTTGACTTTGGCGGCTTTGGCCATTGCTCAAGTTTAAGCCGTGGAAGGCGTAAGGCGAACCTAACCTTTTCGGCTTTCTGCGTGGAAAACGCTCTCCATCAAACGATGGGATTGGCGATATCCAAAAAACCAGGCCAGATAGGCCAAATTGAGGCCACCCCAAACCGCCAGACCCAGAAGGTAGTCGCGGCTGCAGGGGCCCATCGCCGGCAGAAGACGCCAAAGGGCAAAAGTTGCCAAGCCAAGCCAGAGGACGACCCAGTGGAAGGTGAAGAAGCTGAAGAAGCGGAGGGGGGCAGAAGGAACAAAGCCGCCGATTTTGGGAGCGTCGATCGGGTAAAAATAGAGGTCCTCAATCTCCGAACCGAGGAAGCTGCCCTTTCCAAGGGCCTGGTTAAGCTGTTTTTCCAGATGACGGGCGTGGAGACGGGCGAAATCGACAAAGTGCAGGTAGAAGCAGGACTGAGTTCCCGCCGTGATCACCAGAAAGGGAACCAAGGCTAGGGAGAGGGGGCTGTTCCAAAGGAGGCAGGCAACGACCAGAATCAGAAAAAAATAGAGCCCATGGAAAAACTTCCGGTGATAAGCGTACTGCATCTCCCGCATCCGGCGCAGCTGCTCCATCCATGCCTGAATCTTGAGTTCGGTCTTTCTCACAGCTCAAAGACTGCCGTGACAAGCTCTTTGGGACAACCTTGCGGCTTTTTGAATGATCACATATGGGAAAACTCGCTTTGATGAAGGGGCGGATTCCTGGAGAGGCCTAAGACAAGGATTGACAACGTATATATTTAAAATATATATAAAACCTATGAAAACAGCCAAGGTCTTCCAAACGGGGGGGAGTCAGGCCGTCCGGCTGCCCAAGGAGTGCCGATTTGAGGGCAAGGAGGTGCAGGTAAAGAAAGTGGGGCCGGCCCTGGTTCTGCTACCCAGCCATGGATCGTGGGACATTCTTTTCGAGGCTTGCCGGGAATTTACCCCCGACTTCATGTCCGCCCGAAGACAACTGAAACTGGAAAAACGGCAGCCTCTCAACGTCTGATGTATCTCCTCGACACCAACCACTGCATTTTTCTTATCAATCATAAGTATCCGCAAGTGGGCCGGCGCCTGGCTCGTCAAAAGGTTGGGGCGGTGGCGGTCTCGACGATCACCACGGCCGAGCTTTGGCATGGAGTGGAAAACAGCGCCCGCAAAGAACAAAACCAGGCGGCCCTGGGAAAGTTTCTTCTCCCTCTCGAAGTTTTGCCGTTTGATGAAAAGGCTGCCCAGGCCTACGGAAACATTCGTTGCCAACTGGAAAGGATGGGCAAAGTGATCGGCGCCATGGATCTGTTGATCGCCGCCCACGCGGTATCCTCAGGTGCGGTACTTGTTTCCCAAAACCTGCGCGAATTTCAGCGCGTTCCAGGACTGAAACTTGAAGATTGGACGCAATGAAAATCCCCTCATAGGTTTCTGAATAGACAAATAAGGGATCATGGTTGTGGCTTTTCCGCCCAGCCCTTTTGGGAGAGCTTATTTTGATGTCCGAGGATCAGGATTCGCAAAATTCACCCAAGCCGATGGATTCCCGCCGGCCGGGGCTGATTGGGCTGGGGCTGCTGGCGGCGGCGCTTTTGGGTTTTGCGGCCGGCCACTGGTTTCGGCCGGGAGTTCCGGAACAGGATCGGTTGCCCGTCCCCTCCGTTCCCTCGGTCTTTCAGGCTCCCAAGCTAATCGTTTATCAGGAAGGCCCGGCCATCCCGCAGCTCTGGCTGGACACCTTTGCCTCAGCGCCGGGGCACCCCAAGGCGGAGTTGCGAAAGCTGGAGCGCGCCGAGGACGGAACTTGGCCAAGGGATGGAGACGTGTATCTGCTTAAAGCCCGCTCCTTTTGCGAAGTGGGCCAATCCGTTGCCTGGGCCGATCTCAACGGGCGAATTCCTATGGATGGGATCAACCCTGTTTATCAGGCGCAGTCGTTCGATCCCAACAATCTGAAAAGCCGTCCCTGGCGGGTAAGCCCTTGGTTTTTCATGAAAAGGGTGGCCCCGGGCACGCCCCATAAGGTGGCTTTTGCCGCTCCCGCGCGATGGGCTAATGAAACCGGAGGTTTATTTCCCAACGAACCCGATCTTTTGGCCGCGCTTTGGATCAAATCGCAGGGTCGGCCAATCAATCTGGGTGGAGACGCGTTGCAGGCTGCGGCCCGGCAACAGGTGGAGGCTGCCTTGGCAGGGCGCACGGCTTCGGAAGAGGAGTGCTGGCGCGGACTCAAAGACGGTCAGGTGCAACTTACGTTCCTGCCAGCCTGGAGACTGGTCTTGGATCCCCAAGCGGGTGGGGGGCTGATCCGTTGGGCGGTGCTGCCCTCGGGCACGATCGTGGATTTTGAGGTGATGGCCGTCCGGCAAGATTCTCCACGTCTGGAGATGGCGATGCGATTTGCGGAGTTCCTGCTCGCGCCACCGCAGCAGGCGGCTCTTTTGGGGGCCACTGGGTACTTTCCGGTGCGTTCTCGACCCGGACAGGAGTGGGCTGGGTCCACCCTGATCGTGCCGTCCGGAACCTGGTTTGACCGGAGCGAATTCATCCTGTGGCCTTATCCGAGGCCGGTGGTTTCCACTCCTGTGGAGGTTACCAACACGAATGAGGTAGTACCCGAGGGTGGCGGGGACATGAAAAGTGAGTAATCTTCAAAAAGGCGCGATGCGTCGATCGCGCCCTACCTTGGCATGAATCTAAAAGATAAAATTATCCTGATTACCGGGGCGGGGTCGGGGTTGGGGAAGGCGTTGGCCGTGGCGGCGGGGCAGGCGGGGGCGAAAGTAATCTGCGCGGGAAGAAGGAAGGACCGCATTCAACAAACCGCCGAGGAGGTGACCAAGGCCGGAGGTGTGGGTGCGGCGGTGGAGATGGATGTGACGGATCCAAAATCGGTGGAGAAGGGGTTGAAGCAGGCAGATAAGACGGGGCCGATTGAGATCTTAATCAATAACGCCGGGATTATCACGGGAATGAAACCCGTGCAGGAGTTACCGATCGAGGAGTGGGACAAGATCATGGCGACCAACGTGCGTGGTCCTTATCTACTGATCCGGGCGATTCTTCCGGGAATGATCCAGCGGGGTTTTGGCCGGATCGTGAACATCAGTGCGCCGATCAAACATCTGCCCAAGGCCTCCGCCTACTGCGCCTCCAAGTGTGCCCTGGATTCGCTGACCAAAGCGGTTTCCTATGAAGTGAAGGGGACGGATGTGCTGGTCAACGCGGTGGAGCCGCCGTTTCTTGATACCGAAATGCATAAAGGCGGGAAAAAGCCGGAAGAGGTGGTGGCGCAAATCCTTGAGCTGGCGGCTTTGGAGCCGGGGAGCCCAAGCGGGCGGATTGTGAAGATTGCGTAGTTGAATCATCGGTACGGACGCGTGCCCTCACGCGTCCTAGGACGACTCGGGGAGCCGTCCGTACCTAAGTTCCCCGCCTGTTTCCAAAAAGCTCAATCTGCAGCCGGGGGCATAAGCGGAAACCTTCGCGTTTACAGATTTCTGCCAGCCAAGAGGACCGGGAAGCGAGAGTCTTGGCATCGATGCCCTCGGGCATGAGGAGGACGCGGTGGAAGGGAACAGGCGCCAAGCGGGAGAGGAGATCCTTGATTTCCGTTACGTCCTGCTCGGTTGAAACCACAAATTTGAGCTGAAACTCGTAGTTCTTGATCCAATCGGCGATCACGGATGGTTGGAGACGCACCGCTTCATGTTTTTTGGACCAGGCAGGGTCCCTTTCCGGCGGGGGGGTGGAGTTGGAAAGTTTGGGGCTCAGCGAAGCCAAATCACAGCCGATGCCACCAGGTGGAACGGTTGCCGCGGTTTCGATGGTGATGTGCTTGCCGGCCTCTTTTAGGGCAGCGGCCAGCATGGGAAGATCTGGCGCGATCATCGGTTCGCCTCCGGTCAGGACGACATGCGGGCAGTTCCATTCCAAAACCTTTTTGAGGATCTGCTCCACGGACATTTCCGGGCCCTCCGGCTTCCAGGAAGCGTAGGGGGTGTCGCACCAGTGACAGCGCAGGTTGCAGCCTGAGGTACGAACGAAAACCGAAGGAACTCCGGCGAGAAGACCTTCGCCCTGAATGGAATGAAAAATCTCGGCGATCCGCATCAGGAACCGGGGGCAGGTTTCGGTGGAAGGGGAGGAGTGTTCACGTAGGGCGTGGGATCTGAAACACCCGCTTTGATAAAAGCCTCCCGCCGTTCGATGCAGGTTCCGCAGGTTCCGCAGTGGAGCAACCCGCCCTTGTAGCAGGACCAGGTTCGGGCGTAGTCGATCTTGAGCTCGGCCCCGCGACGAACGATCGCCGCCTTGTCCATCGAAACAAA
>Ga0194118_10005386_pt1 | contig 13383 bp, 6 predicted proteins | sample TA2MahsurfametaG_2_FD_148662 | JGI IMG/M metagenome (GOLD analysis project Ga0194118, IMG submission 148662) | Freshwater microbial communities from Lake Tanganyika, Tanzania - TA2015013 Mahale N5 surface | ecosystem: Environmental > Aquatic > Freshwater > Lake | place: Tanzania: Lake Tanganyika...
GGGCCGAGATTTACGAGTCTGATTTCAGACACAAGAGAGCGCTTGGTCCCTGAGAGAACGTATGACCACGAACGACGGGCTGTGAGTTCTAATCCGACTTGAAGTGCTTTCGCGTCTGACATCAATTACCGCCCGCGGAGAGCATAGATCGAGCCAGGTCATGGTGTCATATGTGGCAGGTCGCGGCTGAACTTTCGATCCCCCGTACACGGAGGGCAGCCGCACTCCGTTAACTAGTCAATTCATCTAGAGTTGTCAAACAACAAGACGTTTGATAACTATGAGACAGTGATATCCCAGCCCGAAGAGCATGAAAAATGGGGCCTTGTCTTTCTGCTTGCGCTTACCCTTGAGTGTTGGATCGAAGGTCTCGTCACAGACGCTGAGCTTCGGACCTGGGTATTTCATGCTCTCGCGGCAATTGCTTGCGGCGCAGCTCTGTATCGCAGACACACCGCTTTGGTCATGACTGCGGGCGGGGCCGCAGTCATCTCTTTCCTCAGCGATTTGGAAGCTCTGGTCTCAATCGAAGCCCCCCTCGAACTCGTGCTACCGAGTCTGCTGCTGCTGTTTGGCGCCGGCGTGCTCTTCTTCGGGTTCTTTCAGACACCTCAACGTCCCTTAGCTTCAAGGCCCACCAGGCCGACCATCTCACCGCGGACACGGGAGGCAGCGGGAAAGGTTGTTGATGCCGCCGGAGCGATCGCAGGCCTACATAACATTCGTCAGGACTTCAAGGAGTCAAAAGATGATCCGGCGTGGACGCCGTTCCTTTTGATCGGGGGAGTTTTGGCGACTCTTTACAGCATGGTGTCTGCCAAATGGATTCGAGTTGACGCGTTCTTCGGTTTGACGTCACGCTCGCTTGACTTCAACGACGTCAGAGACATCTACGAATCAATCGGCGTCAAGTACTTTGCCCAAAACTTCTATTTTGAGTGGGGGTTTCTACTCCCATATGCGGCAGCAGCACTGGGTGTTGTCTCGCTATTGAGTTGGTTTACAAAGCGCTTTGGCGTCACCCCGCCAGCGCTTTATGTGGTGCTAGCCCTTGAAGGCGCTGCACTTCTTGTCCACACTGCCCTGACCCTCGGACTTACTCACGCCGCCGAGGAACCACAAGTACTTGCAGGACCCTGGATCGGGTCTCTTGGAATCGCAGGGATCATGGTTGGAACGTGGCTTTCAGAGAGTCGAAGATAGGGAAGCCCAGTCTCGGGAACACCATCCGTTCGGAATGGTAAGTCGGTCGCGGAGTACGATCTCGGGTATGCCCGCCTCGAGTACCCCGCCGCGTGGAGTCAGCCCAGGCGCTCCACGGCGGCGGTTTCCGGGTGGCACCACCCCACAAGTGACGAAACAGCGGGGCAAGGCTTCCCCCGGGCGCCCTTCATCGTCTAGACGGAAGAATTCACGACCGCCCGTGACTCCCGTTGCCGTACTCGCGGTATTCCTCTGTTTCAGCGGTCTCGTTTTGACGATTGCGGGTCGTGACGCGTCAGTCGCCCACTTTATCGCTGCGCTCTTCGGAATGTTTGGGTCTGTGCTCGTGTTTGGATGGTTTCGACTCGTCATCAACTCTCGGTCCAGTAGCGGAAACTTCAGTGATTGGGGAGTTGTCAGCTCGTCAACCACTGTGCGGAGCTTGCTGGTCATTGCGTGGGCGCTGGGTACCTCAAATCTCTTCCTCGTCGTCTACGAATGGGCACGACGCTTTGCTGAAAGCGGCTCCTGATCGTGAAGATTTTGCGAATACTTCTGGCGGTGACAGCGCTTGTTTTACCTCTTAGCAGCGTTGATGCTCAGTCGAGTGAGGTCGCCTTACTTGCTCAAGCACTATCTCCACAGGAGACCGAAGCTGGTGAGCCAAAGATCTGTAGAGATGATGATGGCAAGGTCCAGCGATCTGTCGACCTTCTCCTTCTCCTGGACAACAGCACGTCACTCAATCTCGCAAAGTCACCTACCGATAAGGATCGCTTGAGGTTCTCTGCAATCCGTCAGATGCTGGATGCCGTAGGTTCGGCTGTCAGCGGAGTGCAGTCGTCACTTGAAGTTCGATTCGGAGTGATTACCTTTAGCGCAGATGCAACAGAGCTGATCTCGCTGGCAGAGAATCGACTTGTAACGCGCAACTCGGCGACACAGTTGGCTCAGGAGATCGAGAACCGGTTGCCGAACGAATCCCAGAGCAATGGAACCAATTACGTGAATGCACTCGAGAGAGCATTCGGAGTATTCGGGGCATCATCGTCGACAGACAGGTGTCGAGTATTGGTCTGGCTTACTGATGGCGAATTCAGCCATGGTCGTTCGGACGCGAAGACAAACGAGGAATTGGCGACTCTCTACGACCGAACGTGCAAGATTGAGACTGGTTTTGCAGCTCGTGCCCGAAACTCGAGCACTCGAATCTGGCCGTATGTGGTGCTGCTTTCACCACCAACTCTCAGCGCGATCGATGGGCGACGAGCAAACATCATTCGTCAGTCCCATGACCTCATGCGGCGTTTCACAGGTGCGCCATTGGAAGTTCAAGGAGAGCAGACATTAGCCGCCTGCCCAGGTGGCGCTCAGACGGACCGAATCGGAAGCATTTACAGTGCTGACCAAGCTCGAAATCTTGGTCCGGTGTTTGAAGAGCTCGGCACAGTGATCGCAGGCGGTCAACTAATCGACGCATGTCCCATTGTGGCGGACGGTAGTAACTCGGAACAACCCGAGTACACAAGCATCGAGCTGCCAGCCCCACGATTTCTCTCCTGGATTTCGATGGTGTCACTCGGTCGCACGCAATTACCAACAGCGACTCAAATTGCTGTCGTATCCAGCGAAAATCGCGAGGAGAGCCTGCTATCGCATTTCGAGTATCGGAGAGTGTCGGAGTCGTCGCTTTATCTTGACGCCATTCAACAATCTCGACTTGGATCGGGATGGAAGCTAAAGGTCGTAGGGACGAATCTTGAGGGCTACTGCCTTCGCGGCAAGGTTATAGAAAGCGTCAAGCTGAAAGTTACGAGAAGGGGAGCCAACACGCCAGAACTTGCTTGGGGAGACGGTGCTGACAATCTCACGGAAGCAGATCTGGTAGACGTTCAATTTTCTCTTGACGGCGAGGTGATTGAACGTTCTCAACTGGCGAGCGTCCCCGAATCAGACGCATCGCGACTTTCAGCTCGATTAGATGTCGATCCATCAGGGAAATTGGTGCCAGGAGGGCTGGAAATCGACATCGTGGGTTTCGCTGCGCTGCCGAGCTTCGATCCGCAGACGTGCCAACTTCTGAGAATCCCTCGTCCTGGCGTCTCAGGGAGGGGAGACACACCGTCACCCCGGGAGTTCGCCTCGACGACGTGTCGAGTCGATCTGCGAAAGGTTGGTTCCGAGGTTCGAATTGACGTGTCGAATGCGGCGGCTATTCTGCAGTCGATAGCGGGCTGTGAGTCAACGTCGTTGACGCCGGTCGTCGGTGGAGTTGAGAGATCCACGATCTCTGGCGACTCGGTCTTTGAAGTGGGAGTAATTCTTCGTTTCGACTCGAATTCGTTGAAATGTGCAACGAGACTTCTCTCGAGTGATAGCGCGACTCTCGCAGACGCAGAGATTCCAATCCAGCTGAGCTTTGCTGCGCCATCATCAGTTGGATCCGCACGGACAACCACTAAGCAAATCTCTGTCGTCGTTGACATTGACGTCACTCCGCCGCCGCCGCCGTGGCTCGTGTGGGTCATCACGCTTGGCTCTGTCCTCCTCGCCATACTCCTCTCGTTTGGCCTTTTGTGGTTAATGAACTTCTTGCTCATTCGCCTACCAAAGCCAACAAAGTTCTTGGTTGCGCGACTTCCATTCACTATCTCGAGCCGGGACCCCCTAAAGCCTGAATTCCAATTCGGTGACATGAAGGTTGGAGATCTCGTGTTGAGTGTGAACAACTTCGAAGGAGTCCGTGGCGACCAGTCTCGATGGACTGCTGGGGTCGGCTTTGTCCTCCAGCGAAAACTGTCGAATCCATTCCTTAGGCCGTTACATGAACCCCGAGCACATTTTCTGGGACCATCGGCTCAAGACAGTATCGTGGCTTATGGTCCTCTGTTTTCAGAGTTCGGCTTAAAACTTCCCTTTCAACGGGCGTTGGTGCTGGTGCTCAATCGACCTGAGTCGCCCAGCTCTCCCTTGAAGGGCCACATTTTTGCGATTTTGCCCAATGACCCTCGGGATGGCGGCATGGAGGCAGCAAAGAAACTCTTCGACTCCGGACAGATTCTTCCTCTAGTCAGAGCGCTACTGCGATCGGATTTGCTAACCCGACATGCCAAATCAGCCGAAGCGACGAAGCCGCCCGTGGCACCAAAGGGACCATTGGCGCCACCGGCTGAAGTAACTAAGAAGTCAGACACACCCAGACGCAGATTCTGACCGTCCTGTCTGACAGGCGACTTGCGGTATCACGTGTCGCAAGGTAGCGTCCTTTCAGTCACGGTGCTACTGATCGGATGTAGTCCGTAGGAAAGTGAAGGTGCCGGCAATGTACAGGAGAATTCTCTTCGTCGGACTCGGTGGGTCGGGCGGCAAGACTCTTAGGTTCCTTAAGGAAGACCTCAGAGAGTGGTTGACACGAGCCGGTTGGCCATCAGACGACCAAATCCCTCGAGGATTTCAGTTTCTTCACATAGACACTCCCACTGCCGAAGACGGCGCTGAGATAACGAACGTCAAGATGCTCGATGACAGTGAGTACGTCGGGCTGATTGGTCCAAACGTCACATTGACCTCCGTCGTACATGGAGTCGACAATGGAGCGAACTACCTGGAAACTGCAGGATGGCGAGTTGATCCGTCTGCAGTTACCGTGTCAATTCAAGATGGCGCAGGTCAGTATCGAGCTGTTGGTAGAACAATTGCGGTCTCTCAGATTGCACAGTTGAAAAAGGGACTTAGCGACGCGATATCTCGAATCAATTCACAGGAAGCAATTTCCGACAACATTCGGTTGTGGAACGATGCTGGCAATCAAGGCAATCAAGATCTCGAGGCCCCGCTAGCGATTGTCATCTCTTCTCTCGCGGGTGGTACAGGCGCGGGTCTCTTGATCGATGTCTGCGATGCACTACGGATGCTGCAGCCATCGTGGGGCGGAAGCTCGATCGGAATCCTTTACACGCCAGAGGTCTTCTCCAACATAAATCCGGCGTTCACTGGCGGTGTGCACGCAAACTCGCTGGCGGCATTCACGGAGCTACTCAACGGCTACTACTTGAAGGGAACCGCAGCAGGTGCTGCCGGACAAATCGGAGACGGATTTATCGGCGTTCGTCGCAGCAAGTTCCTGGCATCTGCAGGCTTAAATGCCGGAGTAGAGCGAAGTGGCCCGCAGTATCCGTTCTTGGTCGGAATAAGCAACTCCGCGAATATGAAGTACGCCGAAGACAAAGAGGTCTTCGCGGCGATGGGAAGTGTTCTGAGTCTCTTGTGCAGAGATGTTGCGATTCAGGACAAAATTCAGAAGATGACGTTCGAGAACTGGGAGAGCCAGGCCAACAACAACATCGGTAGTGCCGACTTGCTCGTAACTAAGGGGCGGGTAGCCGAACGCGGCAAGGCAGTCTTTCAAGCTTTGGGTTGCGCAAAGGTAAGCGTTGGAACCAATTACCTGAAGCGTTACGCGGCAGCGCGTTTGGCTCGAGAGTCGTATCGATGGATAACGCGCTACCACATCGATGAGGCAGATGGTCGGGCGTTAGAAGCGGAGGGAATCAAGGACCCGAAAGATCGAGCGCGTGAGATCGCAAAGAAACATGTGGGGTGGTTCTTGAAGATCGCCGGGCTCGATGAGCGCGGCTTCGACCGCAACGATGTGACCAAGTATTTGACACCCGAGGAGTTCCCCGTCGAGATCGCGAAGGCATCCGAGGAGGTAAAGCGGATAATCAATGGTGGTCAGAGAATGACCGCCGACGCTTGGCTTGAGCAGATTCGGGCGAACTTGGGTCTGGTTATCGACGCTCTGGAATTGATGGTGATGCCACAGGTCGACCGCCAAGTCGCGTCATGGGTCAAGGAGCGTCCGGATTCGCTGACAAAAGCGACCGAGCAGAGCATCGCCCAATACGGTCTGCTGGTGACATCTGAGATTCTCCGCTTGACGAAAAATGAGCTCGTTGACCCTGCAACTGGTATCGCAGCTGAGCTGATGGGGGCTACAGAGCTCGAGTACTTCGTCACACAATCACAGGAGACACAGTGGATGGCCGCGGCACAAGCTGAGCTTTCTGGCGTACGCGGAAAGTTCACTCTGGAGGGAAATGAATCAGTCGCGCGTGCAGTCGATGCAGCGGTAAATGGCGCAAGTCAGCGAATCGATGCTCGAATTCGAGAGATCTCTGCACTCTTGATACGCGAATTCACAGACTCAGTGATCGAACCCCTGTTTGCAGCGACGTCGCGTGCTTATGAGGATGTTTCGATTCAAGTTGACGAAACTAAGCCGTGGCCCGAATGGACTTACGAGACCGACTCTCCGTCTGCGGAGTTCCGTCCTTTCAGGAACGAGATCACTCTCATCGAGCCCGAGCAGTTCGGCAGCGAGTTTATCAAGCAGCTCGCACTTTCAATGAACGGCAGTATCGCCGAGCGTGAAGACCACCGGAAAGAAGCCCGTGTCGACGTGATCTCGGGAAAGTTCATAAGAGATGTTGCAGAAGAACAAAAACGTGAATCAACTGAAGTTGCGATTCTCAAGCGAGCGAAGTGGTCTCCAACGCATAACGTCATTCGTGAGAGCACCCAGAGCAAGTTCGAGGTCGAGGTTCGAATGAGCCCAGAAGACTTGAAGCACAGAGCCGAACTCTGGCTAGGTCGACAGGGCACCACACTTCAAGGATTCCTCGCTCAAGGTCTTGGAACTTACACGCAACGGACTGGAGTTAATGCAAATGTCAGCCAAGAAGAAATTCAGAAGCGTCAGACCGACTTCAAAGCGAAGTTGGCATCGGCGGTACAACTCTCAGCACCGCTCGTGGAACTGAATGCACAGTTGCAGCAAGCTCTCAGTACCCCGAGCGATAGCGAGCGTTCCTTCTCGCAGCTTCCATTTGCTGAGCCGCATCCGCTAGCTAAGGATGTTCTGGCAATTGTGCGCAATTACATGCCGCAGGTCCAAATTCCCGCTGGACTGATTACGAGCAGTGATGCCCAGACAATCGAAGTGATTTCGGCCCTACCTGGGCCTCAGCAGCCTGTGCTGCTGAGTTCGTTGCTTAGGCCAATAGGAGAAAAGTGGAGTGCTGTAAACACTGCAGATCAAGCAAAAACTTCGTTCTGGACCTTCCGTCGAGCACGACTCACATCAGAAGCAATTCCGGCACCTCAGGGCCATATTGTCGCGATGATTCGTGGCTGGTTCACAGCTCATGCTTTTGGCCTGCTAGAGATTCCAACCGATGGGCGCAGCCCGATCAAGATCGCACATTGGGAGGCGAACCTTCAACCCGCGAACTTTCCTTTCCCGATGTTGTCGAGCGCTTCAGACAACGTCGATTCGGGACGCACTGAAGGTAATTTGTTCTCGGTTCTTGAGTCGCTCGGACTGGCGCTCGTTGCCGTCTGTGAACAGAGCAATTCATCGCCCCTCAACGCCTATATCGCATTGAGGGACTATGGATTGTCTGTACCGCATTCGAATGACGAGCCGATCCTCGGATACTCAGCACCGAATCCTTTGATTCGAGAGTGGATTCGAAGTGGAACCCTCAAGACATCGAATGCGCGAGGCGAGAGCCAGTTGCGGCAGGGACTTAACGCGACGATTCGACCTAATCTCGTCGGGCATGCTACGCCTGAAGCACGCGCTGGAGCACTCAAACAACACTTCTCAAGTCAGTTGAAGTGGCTGTTTGATAAGGAGCAGGAATTCTTGGATTTCGTGAAAGTTGATCGAAATGAGCTCAACTACGCCAAGAAGTGGCAGACACTTCTAAGTTCCTCAGACGGCACAAACCATCTTGTTCGGGCGGTTAGTGCTCTTGAGAGAAGCATCGATAAGTGGCAAGAGTGACGAGTTACCTCGGGTGAGGCAGATTTGAGCACGAAACAACAGATCAATCATGATTTGAGTTTTTCGATCTTTGTGGTCAGCCGCGAAGATGTCGCTGCCGTAAAAGCGGTCTCCACCCTAGGTCAGAGCCTTTCTGGCCTTCGCAGCTTCGCTGTTGTGATTCCTGAAGAAAACCATGCTCACCCGATTGACCCGATCGCCCAGATACACACTGGTACCGACGGCAAGAAAGTCGATGGGCTGTTCGCATGGATGACAACAAATCAGCCCGAATTGAGAAGTGTTCGCGTTGTTGCCCTTCAGAGCCAAAAGCTCCTCGCCGAAAATCAGACAGCGCTTTTGGAGATTGCAACGTGGCTAGGAGAGCGTTCAAGTACGTACGCACCAAACGTTGGCGTCAGGCAGATACGTCTTGGTTTGTTCTGTGAAGGCAAAGTATCTGATTCACTCTCGCTCTTTGTGGACGGTTCTGCGATAAACCTTGCCGTCATACCTCGAGACTCCCAGACGCATGCTGGGATGGCACAGCCCATCACCGACCTGAAGCAAGAGTTACTCTTTTCGCACTTTCAAATTGAGTTGGCAACACTCTTCGGGCTTTGGAGAGAGATGCGGACCTGCATCGTCGACGTGTTCCCTCTCGTTGCAGGCGGCGACGGCAGGGTATGGCTCCGATTTGTTAGTTCACGAGCGCTAATTCTCGAGTGCCCGCCTTTGCCGATTGCAAGTGTGGTTGACGGTGATGGCGACCTAGCGACACCCGTCGACTGCGAACCATTTCCCGGGTCACAGGAACGAATTGACTCCTTTGTCCGGTGCATCTATCCGAATGAGTTACGGTTTGAGCCCACTAGTCCACCAGACGGAATAGTTAAGACCGACGCCCGCAGTTTTTGGCGACAATACATTTCGGAATTTGGCAAGGCTTTGGTTCGGTTGCCAAAACTGCTAGTCCGTGATGCTCAAGGGGAGCTAAACGACCTTTCTGCATCGATTCTGCAAGAGGCAGTAGGCGGGTCCAATAGCCACATTCGAGTACTGTTGGCAAGCGATGTAGGTGAGACTCATGCTGCAGCGGTCACTGCCGAACAAGTTGATGAGATGATTTCTCGACTTACGACCGAAACCGACTCATCCCGAAGACTCGTATTGGAGCCCCGTCACTGGAATCAGCTAGTGGAGAAGTCGTTGAGTTTCGTGGACGGTTCAAGCGTCGCTTCAGCTGATCGTGAACGGGTTGGGCAGGAGAACTGGTTGGTAGTTGAGAAGGTAGTCCTAGGTCCGAAAGCTGATGAGGTCGCTGAAATCTTGAGCACGTTTGGTTCCTGTCTGGAGACTGAACTCGATGAGTGGAACGCGGAGCTTCCGGAAGTCGCTGACCCACAATCTGGATCCGAGGTCTCACCCCCCGGAGACCACTTGAACGCAGAAGCTCAGGAACTTGGAGCATCGGACGGGTCCAATGGCATCCTGCCTGCAGAAGGCGAAAGAAACTTCGCGGTTCCTGCCGAGTCGTTACTTGCTTCGCCATCGGAGTTCGTGCTGTCGACCGACCAGGATGCCAAATCAGTTTCCGTGGCCTCTGATGTAACTGCGAAGCCTGATACGCCAGTGAACTTGGAACAGTCAACTGTCCTGACTGCCGTGGCGGTCGAGTTCATTCGGGAGGCCGACAAGGCAGGCCGAAATGTCCGAGCGATGGTTGATCGCCTCAGACGCATACCGGGTGAATTCGCTCCACGTGAAGCGGCGGTGATCTCAAAGACGATAAGGGCAGCGCTGTTTCTGGGCTTTGGGGTCGCGTACTTCGTAACAGGTACGTTGACAGACCGTCGCTACTGGTTGAGTGGAGAACCGCTTACTCCGTTTACACGAGACTTCATCTGGTCGTTCGCGGCGACATTAATTGTTTGTATCTCGATTGCGGGCCTGTTGATCAAAACTTCCGGGCGATGGCAGGCTCGTGTGATAACTGCGATAACTGTGTGCACTGTTGTTGTTGCACTCGAGTGGGTATTTTTTGCGCCTATTCGTGATTTCATTCTCCGCATTCGACCTCTTCGGACTACGGCTCTTGTGGGGGCCTTACTCATGGCCGGAACGATTGCGATCGCGCTTACGTCTTATGCTCGTAATCGCTTAAGTAAGAGCCTGTTGAGGAAAAAGTTTGCCTCGACTCTGCTCGGGCTCCTTTGTGTCTTCTGTCTGGTGGGGATTACTGCGTATTTTGGAAGTGATCGATCGCCGATTCGGGGCCTGTCCGATCAGGTTCAGCTCCGTCTAATGATTGTTGGATATGTACTTTCCGTCTCTCTCGTATTTGGCGGGGCCGCGGTTTATGCGTTCGTGGTACTAAGAGAAAAGTACCGCTTGAATCTCCTTGCAGAAACCCTTCGCTGGGCGGAGACGGAGTTGCTAGAGAGCGCGCTCGCTGAACGTACGTTGCGTCGCGCCGCAATTCAATGGGTGGGTAGTGCAGTGGTGCTTGCTCGTCTCATTCGATATCCACTAGGCCGCAAGATTCATGATTCGGTACGTCATGCCGAGATGGTGACGAGGGTCGATCCAAACTTGATGAAGTTTGGAAAGGCAGCACTTCGACTAACAGATCGCGGTCGACATGGTTTAGCATCTCGGCTTCGGCTGTTGTTTATTCGTCGAGGGTGGTTGTCCTCTCAGTACCACCACTTGACTCGGGCTTTCCAGCGAGACTGGGCATTCTCAAAGGGTCTCGATGAGGACAACATGAGTCTGGTTGAACCAGAGATGTGTCCAGTGGTACCCACGTGGCCTGAAGTGATTTCGGACTCTGCCAGAGGAACTCGATGGCAGTTTATGAGGTCAGTGTTTGATGGCAAGTACGACGAAAGTCTTCTTGTGCGGTCGAGCGAAGTGAGACTTGAAGACGCGTACTCTACGATCCTCTCTGATCGCGCGGCTCATCGAATCGGTGACACCGGTGACTTGGATGCAAGTAGTTACTTCCACCGTCTAGTACCCAGCGGTGCAAGACTTCTAGATGGGGGACTCGTCACCACTGTCTTTAGCGGCAACGATCCGAAGCAGCAGATGGAGACACATGTTTGGTGGCCTCGTGACCTCGTGTCGCTTAAAGAGCAAGAAACCCAAGATGTGCGTGTGGCGGCTGTTAGAGAGAGCGATGTGTTGACACCTGACCGGATTTCAAGCACGATTCGCCTCTTCGGCTCCTGTGTTTCCGTCTCTGAACTCTTCACGACTGACGAGATAAGTTCGAAGTCGTCAGTGGGTTAAAGACGACGAAGTCAAGTTCAACGCCTATGACGAGCTCTCCCTGGCGGCGAAGGCGTTCAGTTCGGCCCCCGACGAAGAAGGTACCTTCGACCAGCACTAACGAAGTATCTGAACGACCGCGATTTCCTTCCGCTACGACGTCAAAAAGTTCGACTTTCCCTCAGACACGGCAGCCTCGCGCGATACCTAAGCTCTCCACTCGGACCACCCCGACGAGTGTGCCGAATCGCAACTCTGGTCAGACCCTGCGTAATAGAGGATCCGGAATTGCTGCCCTGCCACTTGTGTGTGTCGTAGTGATCATCACCGGTTGGATTCTTTTTCGAACTGGTTCAGACTCAGACACATCGGAACTCTCTGTGCGGACAACCGTGTCGACGACGGCATCGAGGGAAGGTTTAAGTGAACGCTCGCCGACGTCCACCATCAGGTCTTCTGTTCTTGACCCGAGCACAACTGTGTCACTCGACACGATAATCAAATCGATTGTGTCCATTGAGGCAGATTGTCCCAGTGGGCTGTGGTCGGGTTCGGGCACGATCGTGCTCGATGGCTCGTACGTACTCACGAATCAGCATGTGGCGGAGAGCTCTGACTGTGAATTTCTGATCTGCTTCACCGACACCTGGACCAAGGCGCCAGTTTGTGATGCCTACGGTGAACTCATCGCGGACGATGTGGAGAACGACTTGGCGGTACTTAAGCTCGTCGATGTATACGGTGAGGACTATGAATCAAACCGTCAACCGGTAACTATCTCAAGCACCGAGGTCGAAATCAATGAGAGGATATACCTGGTTGGATATCCCGGAGTCGGAGGTGACACGATCACTTCGGTGTCGGGTGTGGTGTCCGGATTGCGAGTCATACCACCTGGCTCTGGTAAACTTCAGGGAGAGTTTGTAAAGACTGACGCGCGTTCAGGTCGGGGTGTTAGCGGTGGCGCAGCATTCAATGCCGCTGGAGAATACGTCGGTACCCCCACGGGGGGAACAGTAAATCGTGCTGAGGGTACGAGTCTTGACTTGGTCCGACCAGCACGATTTGCAAGAGCGCTACTCGACCGAATCTCTCCAGATTGAGCCAGACTGTGAAGCCTTAGCTGTCTTCTTGCCACACGTCGAACTGACAGCGTTGATGCAGTAGTTGTCTGGGGAGCTCATAGCGACCAAAGGCCGTCATCGTGAGAGATGACGATTCATTGCTTGGGCCGTCTCTTGACCACCACGTTCGTTTGGCCGGTGTGGCTCTTCAAGGCGTCACCGAGGGGTGCGCTGAGTACGTATTTGAAGTGTGGGTGCTTCGCGTCGTATTCGCTGAGATCACACGGCAAATGACCCAATAACACCATTCGAGCAAACTGACATCACCCCGTTCGCGAACAGGGAGAAAGACGAGCGAGGTTATCGAAGTGGCATTCAAGTCTGCAATTGAAGCTGGTCGCGTGAAGCAGAGCAAAGATGGGGAGTTGCGCCTGCCTTAGTCGGCGGAGGAGTGGTGTACTGGTCTACTACCACGTCGGTCGTAATTCTGCCTTGAAACACATCCCTTACTCGTGGCTAGCGCGTAATTGATGACTGGTGATTCAGGGAATAGTTCCGAACGATCAGGTCGGCACCGTACTCATAGTGCTGCCGCAGTGGGGACACTGCCAAGGTGGTGCAGTCATGCTGCCGATTGTCTCGACAACTTGCTTATTCCACCACGCAACTGGGACCTGGCTTGGATCTATCGGTAGAGTAAAGAATTCGAGGCAATCAAAACATCGCCAGATGTTTGACGGCTCTCGCCTTCTGCCTACCTCAATTGCTTCCTTCCTATCATTTGGCCACATAAAGGTGTCTCGTACTCCACATACAGGACATAGTGAATTGTCCGATCCATTCCAGATATGACCACAATCTGAGCAATATTGAGAGTCTATTTATGCCCCGCAGCTACGAGTCTCGACGGACGGCTCATGATTAAAGAAGGGATTCAGCACTGTACTGAGAGGTGAGTTAGGAGTTCGTCGATGCCTTGTCCCTCGAGCGATGCAGTTCAAAGTCAGGCGGCTC
>Ga0194118_10005394_pt1 | contig 13371 bp, 23 predicted proteins | sample TA2MahsurfametaG_2_FD_148662 | JGI IMG/M metagenome (GOLD analysis project Ga0194118, IMG submission 148662) | Freshwater microbial communities from Lake Tanganyika, Tanzania - TA2015013 Mahale N5 surface | ecosystem: Environmental > Aquatic > Freshwater > Lake | place: Tanzania: Lake...
CCCCAAAACCCCAAAACCCCAGTTAGATCACTTATGAATTGATTTCAGTGTGATACGAATAAAATAATTGGTTTAGAGCTTATTTAAGGATTCTGGTGCCCGATAATTATTATAAATAAATTCAAATTGACTTGCCAACTCACAATGGAAAGACAAAACGGAATTGCTTACTATGACCTTGACACCCTCTGCTCAGAGGCTGTCAACAGAAACTTCCGCGGGGACGGCAACACTGTCGGCTCCGTGATTTCGGCCGCCACTTACTCCCTCGTTTGGAACGCATTCACTAGGTAAGCTTTAAAACCGCTTTTGACTGTTACTGACCCATTTAAATATCGTTAGTTGGTGCGACAGTCAAATCGAGCTTCAACGCGCTGTGAACCTGCCTAACTTCGGCACGATCGGCTTCCAAAACCTGATGAACAACAAGCGCATCGCCTACATCAAGCTCAACGAGAACTTCCTCCGCATGTTCGGTCTGCACTACAACCCGTAGATGGCCGAGTACGAGTCACAGGCCCAAGTGCAGCTCGACCCCCTGATTAAGCCTAACTTTGCGACCATGGCCAAGCAGACCTCAACTGAGAAGAGCGCCTTCCACTAGACGCTGCTGAGCGTGTTCCAGCTGATTGGTGAACTGCTCTCCGAGCACCAAAATGTCGAGATCGACCTTGGAAACTACGGCAAGTTCCAAGGCATCAGCAGACAAGTGATCTACGCGCCCATGATCCGCATGAAAGGTAAAGGTCAGACCAAACAGACGGTTAAGAACCTCATCGACCTGGGCGCTACCGGTAAATCCAACCAGCTCCCCCCTCTGGACCACAACCACGTCCAAGCTAGACAGGCTCTCGAAGGCAAGACCTACCAGATGCAAGCAAACATCGCCTACGCCTCAAACGGCAAGGGCCAAGCCGGCGTTTCAGCCATGCTTTTCAAATCTGGCGGTCAAGTTGCCAACCACACCGCAGATATCTCTGACTCCCCAACGCGCCGATTCAATAAACCTCACAACGATGCTAAAATCACATCGGAGCTGCTCGGCGCCGGCGATGACCCTATGGCCTCCCAGCAGGAGTTCAGTTTGCTCGCCGCCAACCCTAAAGCCCTCATGACTTAGAAGTTCATGCGACCAAACAAGGCCCACAGCCGATTCCCTCCCGTGATCGACCCCTTCAGCCGCACCTTGGCCGCACCAGTTTCCAGCCAACGCCACTACCTATCCGTCTCCCACAAGATCGGTACGAACTACACGCCCTCAGGCAAAGGTTTCTATATTGACATCGAGACTAGAGTCGTGCGCTATAAGGACATCAATGAAACTGGCACGAAGCTCGACATCGTCAAGGACGGTGAAGCATAGCCCGCTGACGAAGCGGAGGAGTATGACGCTGTCATGAACCCGCAACATGCGGATCCTCACCGCATAAATGCCCGCCGCGTCTCCTACAACCGCTACAGGCAGTACGTCGAAAACGAGATTTCCGTCGATGTGATTGCCCCGATTCGCTAATACTGGCTGACGCACATCATAGAATTGATCCCTGGTGACTTGCATGCTGTTGAAAAGGAAAGAATCGAACACCTGATCGATACTATGCTAAATGAAATCAACAAGGACTACTTTGATAGCGTGCGCAAGTCTATTCTCGACTATATTCTCAAGGATGAGAATGAAATGCGCCGTTTAGGCATCCAGTAAGTGCTGAATCAGCCCGTTACCTGGGGTGATGATTTCTACAAGGGTATTGAGCCGAATGAAGAGTGGAAACATAATGTGATGATGGCGCGCATGCTTATGTCAGAGAACCTCTGTATCTGCTCGCAAGCCACTTTGGAGTTGATGCGAATTTGGAGAGAGAAGGGCTACTACTAAATGTACCTGTGCGAGTGCCCATCTATCTCAACTCCGCCTGTGCCCCTCCAAACTTTCAAAGCTACCCAAAACTCATGTGGTGAGAAGGTGAGAGCTGCTCTGAACTCGGAGTGGTCCAAGTCCGCCGTCGACATCTTAAGAGAGGAGATCGACAATTTGGACAAAGACCAACATAAAACCTTCTTCGACTCAGTCGCTGCCCTGATGTCAAACCAAGTGCGTGAGCTCGCCACCAAATCGATCGACAACTACGTCGAATTTTTCAAGCGTTTCCAAAAGGACAAGTACCCGTACCCCGAGGAGATAATTTCCCGCGAGTACGACCCCGACTCCGAATTTGAGCAGACCTTCATCACCTTGAAACTCCAAATACGCGACAACGAAATCACTCTAGTGGATCCCCTACCCACCGTCCGCGAAGACTTAGTCAAAATTGTCAGTTCCATGATCGATAAAATTACGCAAATCCCACGTGCAGACACGCAGATCAACCCCTCCGACAAGACGCACCTGTGGTATATCTCGCCAGATGACGAGATGATAAAGAACGCAGAGCACACGATAAAGCAGATCATTGACGAGAACTTGCAGGCGACTGCCAAGTGTGTAAATGTCTACGATGAGTTCCTGTTCTTGCTGCAGGAGGAGCAGCGCATTGATACTTTCTTGAATAAGAAACCCTACAAAAATGAAGAATTTGTCAAAGAAATCGAAAAGTTCAAAAATACAATCGCCAAGATCAGAAAGAATTCTCCTTTTGAGATCAGAATGTCGATGTTCCTGGTCGAGTGCAGTGACTTGAATGCAGACCTTGTCAAGATTTGCAAGGACATGATCACGAAGATCCTCAAGCAAACCGAGACATTCATCTACTCTGACACCGCCATGAGTCTACAAAACGTCATTAGAGCAATGAACACTGAATTCACAAAGAAGGCGGACACGTCTGCTGATCTAGTGTCAAATGAAAAGTATCTCGAGGACAGCAAGACCCAAAAGAGAAACGAAATAATCTCTCAGTACAAAGATCTAGTCGATTGGCTCGTCATGTTCCACAAGCATCCGTACATTGACTTGGCGGAGGACTCGATTAAGTAGATCCACATGGCGTACCAGTTCACCAACAAGATCCAAAACAGTTTGGACTAGCAGGAGATCAACCTCAAGCAGCAGCGTGACGACATTGAAGGCCGTCTTCAAAAAGAGACTAGGCAATTCGTTGAAGAGTTAAATCAGGTAAAGAATGACGTTGACAAATTCAAAGATAACGCCGTAAAGAAGAAAGAGGACGAATACAACAAGAATATAGACAAAATCAACAAGATGCTAGTCTAACTGTCTGAGCGTATGACCAAGATCAATCAGCAGGAGGCAGATTTGGAGGCAACGATTTCAGAGTACCCGTAAATTGACCTGCTAAAGAAGCAGATCAAGCCGTACTAAGAGCTTTGGGAACTGGTAAGAGACTGGAATAAATGCCAGTCCGAGTGGCTGAACAACGCCATCAAGCAACTCGTTCCTGACGATGTTGAAAAGGAGCACAAACGCATGCAGTCAGCCGTCATCAAACTTGTTTCGATCTTCGAAGCTGCCAAGCTGACCAAACCATGCAGCGTTGCCTAGCTGATCAAGACCGAAGTGACGAGCTTTAAGAAGAACCTGCCTGTCATTAGAGCCCTCTGCACTGAGGGTCTCCAGGAACGTCACATCGAACAGATTGTCGCAAAGTTGGAGTGCGGTCCACTCGATGGCACTGAAAGTTTGTCCAAGTTCCTCATTTTCAAAGCTGACGAGCACAAAGATGCTTTGGAAGACATTGCAGACACGGCATCGAAAGAGTTCTCAAACGAACGCATTCTGAAACAAATGTTTGCGGACTGGGAACCACTGGAATTCGCGCCCAGCGACCACAAGGACACCTACAAACTCGGTGGTGACTCAATTGAACTTATTCAGTAGACACTCGATGACCACTTAATTAAGACGCAGACCATGAAGGGATCGCCCTTCGCAAAGTACTTCCTTGAAGAGATCATCCAGTGGGAGGACCAGCTGATGCGGACGCTTGACAATGTTGAGATGTGGCTTAAAGTGCAGGCTGTCTGGATGTATTTAGAGCCTGTGTTCAGCTCTGAGGACATCATGAAGCAGATGCCTGTCGAAGGCAACAAGTTTAAAGAGGTAGACAAAGACTGGCGCATGCTCATGAATTGTGTCAAAGCTGATTCGAGTGCTCTCAACGTAATCAAGATCCCCGGTCTCCATGACATTGTCTTCAACGCCTACGCTAAACTTGAAGAGGTTCAAAAGGGTCTCAACGCCTACTTAGAGTCAAAGCGAGGTCTTTTCCCTCGTTTTTTCTTCCTGTCTGATCCTGAACTGCTCGAAATTCTATCTGAGACCAAAGATCCACTCAAGGTGCAGCCCTTCCTCAAAAAGTGCTTCGAAGCTATTGAGTAGCTTGAGTTTGACGATGAGACTAAAATTCACGCGATGAAGTCGTCTGAGGGCGAGCGCATCTAGTATGTTAAGATTATTGACCCGGTGCTCGCTAAAGGTAACGTTGAAGAGTGGTTAAAGCCTGTTGAGGAGGTCATGATCAAGTCGGTTAAGGATGTCATCGATAAGGCCAATTTGGACTATACCAAACCTGGATAGGAGCGTGAGAAGTGGGTCACACTTTGGCCTGGTCAGGCTGTCCTCGCAGTCACTGCCATGAAATGGACCTCTCAAGCTGAAGAATGCATGAAAAAGAGTGGATAGGCCGGCCTCGAAGTTTTCTATGAGAAACAAAACAAGCAGGTAAGTTAAAATTGCAACCTGAGTTACATACTATTTGCATGATCGATTAAACGAATGGATATATGAAAGCTATGCTTTTTGAATTTTCTAGCCAGGACTGAGACCAATCCTTTTTATAATGATTTGCTAACTGTTTTTGTATGTAGTTGCAAGGAATTGTCGGTGTTGTCCGCACAAATATTTCTCGTTTGCAGAGGGCGACACTTGAAGCTTTGATTGTGCTTGATGTGCACGCTCGCGATGTTATTAAGACCGAGCTGCTGGAGAACCAGATTTCTTCGCCTACCGAGTTTGCTTGGCTTGCCCAGCTGCGATACTATTGGGAGGAGAACGACTTGTTCGTCAAGATTACCAATGCCACCCAAGCCTACAACTACGAGTACCTCGGTAACTCGGGTCGTCTGGTTATCACGCCACTGACCGATCGTTGCTACAGAACGCTCTGCGGTGCTCTCTACCTCAACTATGGTGGTGCGCCTGAGGGACCCGCCGGTACTGGTAAGACCGAGACAGTTAAGGATCTATCAAAGGCCCTCGCCAGACAGTGTATCGTCTTTAATTGCTCCGATGACATGAAGTATGACCAGATGGGCAAAATGTTCAAAGGACTGGCTTCTTGTGGTGCCTGGTCCTGCTTCGACGAATTCAACAGAATTAACTTGGAAGTGCTGTCGGTTATTGCCCAACAGCTCTAGCAGATCCAGAACGCTATAGAGAGGAGACTTATCATCTTTAAGTTTGAGGGTGTTGAGATCCCGATCAAGTGGACCTGTAACTGTTTCATTACCATGAACCCGGGGTATGCCGGCCGTTCTGAGCTGCCTGACAACCTAAAGGCTCTATTTAGAACTGTGGCGATGATGGTACCTGACTATGCTATGATTGCAGAAATCTCACTTTACTCTTACGGTTTCACAAATGCTAAGGCTCTTTCCCAGAAAATCGTCACCACATACAAGCTTTGCTCAGAGCAGCTGTCATCTCAGGACCATTATGACTACGGTATGCGTGCTGTTAAGTCTGTGCTAACCGCAGCTGGTAATCTTAAACGCAAGTATATTAACTAAGACGAGTCTGAGCTTATGTTGAGAGCTATCAAAGACGTCAACTTGGCTAAGTTCCTATCGCACGATCTTCCTCTCTTCAAAAACATCACTTCCGATCTTTTCCCCGGAGTCGTCCTGCCAGAGCCAGACTACGATGCTATGCTCAAGTGCATTCACAAGCAACTGCACATTAAGAATCTCGAGGGTCCAGCCTACTTCCTAGAGAAGATTATTCAGCTTTACGAGATGATCACTGTGCGTCACGGTCTTATGGTCGTCGGTGATCCATTTGCTGGAAAAACCTCTGCAATTACCGTGCTCGCCGGTGCCTTAACCGAGCTGAATCACCTTGGTCTCATGGAGGAGATGAAGACTCACATCCAGTACCTCAACCCTAAATCAATCACGATGGGCTAGCTCTACGGTACGACGGACCCAGTTTCGAAAGACTGGACTGATGGTATCCTCGCTGTGTGGTTCAGAGTGCTGGCGCAGCAGATGGACTCCAAGGAGCGCCGTTGGCTGATCTTTGATGGTCCCGTCGACGCTATTTGGATCGAAAACATGAACACTGTGCTCGATGACAACAAGAAGCTTTGTCTAAACTCGGGTGAGATCATCCAAATGTCCAACAACATGTCCATGATCTTCGAGCCTGCTGATCTGGCCGTCGCCTCACCAGCTACTGTCTCCCGTTGCGGTATGGTCTACATGCAGCCTTTGGAGATGGGATGGAGACCGTTAGTTTTCTCATGGAAAAATAACTTACCAGCCTTTTTCACCAGAGATGAAAAAAACAAGGAAATTTACATCCCGGCGATCGATGAACTCATTGATGTGATGGTGCAACCTCTGCTCGACAAAATCTAGAGGGAGTGCAAGATGACCACGCCTTTAAATGAGTAGAACATCATTATGGCCTGGCTAAGACTCTGGCGCTCAATGCTTAAGGTATTTGAGCACGACGACTACACGGCAGACAAGGACAAGAAGCTGAATATTAGCATCTTGGATAGCTGCTTCTTGTGGTCCTTCGTCTGGTCAGTCTGCTGCGTTGTTGACACGCATGACAGAAAACCTGTTGACCAATACGTAAAGAGGGTCTGCAACGGTGAGATTGACGGTCTCCAGAAGTTCAACGGCAGAAAGATCCTGCCCGGCTGCATGGACCGTGGTACCGTCTTTGACTACGTCTACTTCGCCGATAAGAACGAGTGGAAGTCGTGGCTTGACTTGACCAACCGCGACGATGTCGATAAGTTCCCAAAGGACTCGCAGGTGCAGAATATCATCGTCACAACTATCGACAAGATTCGCTACAGCTACATCCAGGAATATTGCATCAAGGAATTCATTCCCACTCTGTTTGTGGGGCCGACTGGTACCGGTAAATCTGTCTATATTCAGAACGTGCTCCTCAATGTGCTGCCAAGAGAAAAATACATTACTATTGAGTGCGGTTTCTCAGCCCAAACCCATTGTAACTAAGTGCAGGACATTGTAGATACAAAGCTTGATAAAATCAGAACCGGTATTTTCGGACCTCGTTTAGGTATGAAGTGCGTCGTCTTCATCGATGATCTGAACATGCCAAAGAAGGAGGGGTTCGGTGCACAGCCTCCAATCGAGATCTTGAGACAGTTCATGGCTCAGGGCGGCTGGTACGACTACAAGGACAAGAAGCATCCCTTCCGCAATATCCAGGACACGCTGATCATTTGCGCGATGGGTCCCCCTGGCGGTGGTAAAGCTTTCATCACTCCCAGATTCCAGCGTCACTTTAATGTTATCGCCATCGCCACCTTCGACGAGAACGTCATGAAAACAATTTTCAGCTCTATCCTTAAGTGGTACTTCAGAACCGGCAACTTCTCAACTGATGTTGCGAACCTGGAGACTAAGATCGTCACAGCCACTCTACAAGTTTACAAGCAGATCTAGGACGACTTGAAACCAACGCCTTTGAAGTCGCACTACACGTTCAACTTGCGTGATGTGAGCAAGGTAATCTGTGGTATTTGCCTTTGCACGAAGAAAGAGCTGACTAACTCTGATGTGGCGACTAGATTGTGGGCCCATGAAATTACTCGTGTCTTCGGTGATCGTCTTGTTAATGACGACGACCGCTTTTGGATGATGAATGCTGTCAAAGATGCAGTTCGCGCTCCTTTCGGTGCCAACTTTGATCAGATGTTTAAACATCTTGATCTTGACCACAACGGTAAGATTGAGACCTTGGATGAATATCGTGCCCTAGCTTTCGGTGATATTTTCACTACTTTCGGTATGCAAGATCGCCCTTATGAAGAAATTATCGACTCCAAAAAACTTTCTTTAGCTGCTGATGAGGCTCTAGTCTAATACAACAACCAGTCTGATAAACCGATGGACCTCGTACTTTTCTCATTCGCTATTGAGCACCTTCTGCGTATTGGTCGCATCCTTAAGCAGCCTGGTGGCCACGCCTTGCTCGTCGGTGTCGGTGGTTCTGGCAGACAGTCGCTTACAAAGCTAGCGTCAAAGATTGCAGACTTTGAAATTTATCAAATCGAGATCAAGAAGGTCTACAGAATGATTGAGTTCCGCGAAGACATTAAAGCACTCCTCAGAAGTTGCGGTGGTAAGGGCAACCCCACCTCTTTCATCTTCACCGATAACTCCATCAAGGAGGAATCCTTCCTGGAGGACATTAACAACATCCTAAACACGGGTGAAGTACCAAACATTTTCCCGCCAGATGAGAAGGCTGAAGTGCAGGACTCAGTGAGACCCGCCGCCAAAGCTGAGGGTAGATGCTTAGAGGGTACACCTTAGCAGTTGTTCTCTTTCTTCGTCGAGCGCTGCAAGAAATCTCTGCACATCGTTATGTGCTTCAGTCCAATCGGTGACTCCTTCAGAAACAGAGTTAGGAACTTCCCCTCGCTTGTCAACTGCACCACAATTGATTGGTTCTCAGAGTGGCCCAAAGACGCGCTGCAGTCTGTGGCAGTCCGTTTCCTTGGCGATATCGAAATGACCGATGAAGTGCGCAAAAACTGCGTCCAAATGGTGTAGACTTTCCACACTGACACGGAGAAGTAGTCAAAGAAGTTCCTCAGACAGCTCAGAAGGCACTATTATGTCACCCCAACCTCATATTTGGAGCTGATAAACACGTTCAAAAAGCTGCTTGCTGAGAAGCGTTCAGAGATATAAAGTCTAAAGGATAGATACGCCAACGGTTTCTAATGTCTGATTAATACGGAAGGTTCCGTCTCAATCATGTAAGCTGAGCTTGAGGCCAAATAGCCCTTGCTTGTGCAAACTTCAAAAGAGGTCGAAATCTAGGCTGCGATCGTCGAAAAAGAAACCAAGATTGCAGAAGAGGTCGCTTCAAGAGTCGCAGCTGACGAGGCAGTCGCTTCAAAGGCCGCTGCTGAAGCTGATGCTATTAAGAGAGATTGTCAAGAGAAGCTCGACGCCGCTATTCCTATGAAGCTTGAAGCTGAAGCCGCGCTTAAGTAAATCTCCAAGAACGACATCACTGAAATTAAGACAGTTCAGAAGCCTCACGTCGATGTGATAATGGTGATGTCTGCTGTCTGTGTGTTAATGAGTGTGGAACCGCTGAAGAAGATGGACCCTCAAACCCAAAAGAAAGTCATTGACTATTGGACTCCGACCTAAAAGTTGATGAACTCTCCCGATTTCTTAAGCAACCTTCTAAACTACCCTTCAGAGGATGTCAACGAGAAGCACATTAAGGGACTGCAGCCATTCACAGAGCTGCCCCAGTTTAACAAACAGCATCTGCTGAAGATTAACATGGTTGCCGCAAACTTGGCTGGCTGGGTTCTGGCCATGTAGAACCTCTACCAGGTCAACTTGGTCGTGAGACCTAAGATGGCTGAGTTGGCCGTTGCCTAGGCTGCATACGCTGAGGTGGCTGCAGTGCTCAAGATCAAGCAGGCCGAGCTCAAAGAAGTCATGGATAAAGTCGCTAAACTCCAAAACCAGCTCCAAAACTGTAAGGATGAAAAAGCATAGCTTGAGGCTGACGTCGCTGATTGTGAGGCTAAGCTGATCCGTGCTACGAAGCTCATTCAGGGTCTCGGAGGTCAGAAGACCCTCTGGAATGAGATGTCGAACAAGATGAGCGCCGTCTACATAAATCTGACGGGAGATGTGCTAATCTCATCGGGTATGATCGCATACCTGGGTGCATTTAACTCGCTTTATAGAGACGAGTTGGCCGCCTGCTGGGTCAAGCAATGTCAAGAGAAGAACATTCCCAACTCGGGCCAATTCTCTCTAGCAAATGTGCTCGGAGATCCAGTTCAAATCCGTAATTGGACCATCTAAGGTCTACCGTCAGATGCTTTCTCTATTGAGAACGCTATCGTCACTTTTAAAACACAGAGATGGCCGCTGTATATTGATCCTTAGGGTCAGGCTAACAAGTGGATCCGTAACATGGGTAAAGAGGCCGGTGTTAAGATCTTGAAGTTCTCTGAGGAGAAGTACTTAAAATTCCTCGAGTCAGCTATCCGCATGGGTAACCCGGTCCTAATAGAAAACGTCGGCGAAGAATTAGATCCCGCGATCGAGCCCTTGTTACAAAAGCAGATTGTGAAGAAGGGCAATAACATGACGTTGAAGCTCGGTGACACAGTGATTGAGTACAACAAGAATTTCAAGTTTTACATGACGACCAAGCTGAGAAATCCCCACTACTTGCCAGAGGTCTCAACTAAGGTCACTCTGCTCAACTTCATGATCACCTACGAGGGTCTCACTGACCAGCTTCTCGGTATCGTCGTAGCTAAAGAAAACCCAGACCTGGAAACTCAGAAGGAGCAGTTAGTGCTCGACAATGCCAAATATAAGGCCAAGCTTCAGGAGACTGAGAACTAGATTTTAACTGTGCTGTAGGAGTCTAAGGATATTTTGGGTGACGCTTCGGCCATCGAGATATTGTCAGCTGCTTCTGCGTTGTCCGCTGAAATAGAAAAGAAGCAAGAGAATGCGAAAGTGATCGAAGCTGGCATTGATGAGCAACGTATTTCATACAGACCCATCGCTCTGAGAACTGCTGGTCTCTTCTTCTGCATCCAGGACATGTGTCTGATTGATCCAATGTATCAATACTCACTTCCGTTCTTCACTCTCCTGTTCACGTAAGCTATTGCCGACGCCCCTCTGGCCGAAGAGCTCGAGCAACGTTCAAACAATTTGAACACTGAGTTCCTCTCAAGTCTATACAGAAACATTTGCCGTTCCCTATTCGAGAAGGACAAGATGATCTTCTCGTTCCTCCTCTGCATAAAACTAAACCAAATGTCTGGCGAATGCGACATGAACGAGTTCAGGTTCATGCTTACAGGCGGTGTCTCCCTTGGAGAAGACTGGGGTTCGAAGCCATGCGACTGGATTTCAGACAACTCGTGGGCCGAGCTTAACAGAGCTTGCAGTCTTGACGGTTTCAAAGGATACATGCAGCATTTCTGTGCACAGATCGAGACATATAAGGAGCTGGCTGAGCATCCCAATCCCCACGAATGGAAGTTCCCTGAGGCTGGCGCAGCAATCTGCAACAGACTCCGCCAACTCGTCGTGTTGAGATGTTTACGCCCTGACAAGCTCGTACCTGCCATTTCAAACTACGTCGTGGAATATCTCGGTGATGAGTTCATTAAGCCGCCACCATTCGAGCTACCATTAATTTACAAGGACTCATCCAGCACGACCCCACTGATCTTTGTGTTGTCGCCTGGATCTGACCCTATGAATGCTTTGATCAAGTTCTCTGATCTGAAAAAGAAAGTTGTGGAGCCAGTTTCCCTTGGTCAAGGCTAAGGTGAGAAGGCCGAGAACGCTATTAGAGAAGCTTAAAAGTCTGGCAACTGGGTCGTCCTTTAGAACTGCCACTTGGCTATCTCTTGGATGGGCACACTAGAAAAGATTTGTGAGGAGCTTTCTCCCGATCCCAAGATTTGCCACAGAGACTTCCGCCTCTGGCTCACATCCTACCCATCGAGCAATTTCCCGGTCGCTGTGCTTCAGAACGGTGTCAAGATGACGAACGAGGCTCCAAAAGGTCTCCGATCAAACGTCTACAACTCGTACCTCGTGGATCCAATCAGCAACAAGGACTTCTTCAATGGAAACACGCAGCCAAAGAAGTTCAGAAAGCTCATCTTCGGCCTTTGCTTCTTCCATGCAGTCATTTAAGAAAGACGACTGTATGGACCCTTAGGCTGGAATATCCCTTACTAGTTCAACGAAACTGATCTGCGCATCTCAGTCAAGCAACTTTCGATCTTCTTGGATGAGTATCCGGACAAGACCCCATTCGATGCTTTGCGCTACTTGACCGGTGAATGCAATTACGGTGGCAGAGTGACGGAGGGTCTCGACAGACGCACTTTACTCGTTCTGCTAGATGAGTACTTCACAGATTAAATCTTTGACGACAATTATAAGTTCTCGCCTTCAGGCATCTACTTTGCCCCCAAGTTCGGCGAATACGAATCCTACATCGAGTATTGCAAGTCGCTGCCCCAGTTCCCTGAGCCAGAAATCTTCGGTTTCCACGCCAACGCTGCCATCACTAAAAATCTGAATGAGACAACTGACACGCTTAACTCCGTGCTGTTAACTCAGTAGTCAGGCGCCGGCGGTAGTGACACTGACCAGGATGCAAAAGTCAACGCTATCGCTGATAACATCCTCAAAGAGGTACCTTTACCATACAATGTGCGAGCAGCTGAGTAGAAATACCCAGTCAGGTATGAGCAGTCGATGAACACTGTGTTGACGCAGGAGCTGACAAGATTCAACGGCCTGATTAATATGATCCGCTCGTCGCTCTCAGACATCAAGAAGGCCATCAAGGGCGAAGTCTTGCTGTCTCCCCAACTCGAGCAGGCTCTCGCGTAGATTCTTGACGGTAAAGTGCCAACAATGTGGCTTGCGAAGTGTTATCCATCTCTGAAGCCTCTGGGTGGGTTCATTAAGGATCTTAAGGAGAGATTGGAGTTCTTCCAGAATTGGGTGGACACGCAGATCCCCGAGTACTTCTGGATCAACAGGTTCTACTTCACTCACGGTTTCCTCACTGGTGCGCTCCAAAACTACGCTAGAAAGATGTAGATCGCCATCGACACTATGGACATGGACTTTGAAGTGATCCACGACGTCGTCGACATTGACAGACTGCCTGCCCCCTCAGAAGGCATCCACGTTTACGGAATGTACCTCGAGGGCTGCAAGTGGGACCACGTGAATCGCGTGCTCGGCGAATCTGACCCCAAGGTGCTCTACTCACGCATGGTCATGATGTGGTTCAAGCCTGTCATCAAGGACAGAAAGAATTTCAAGGACATCTACGAGTGCCCACTCTACAAGACCACGGAGCGTCGCGGTACGCTCTCAACCACAGGTCACTCCACTAACTTCTGTCTGCGCGTGCATTTGCCGAGTGCACAGCCTTAGAGTCACTGGATCAAGAGAGGTGTCGCCATGGTTTGCTCCTTGAACGACTGATGATGCTGACAACACGAGCTGATTGCTGTGATTGATATAAAGCTGCAAAGTTATACTAATTTCTAAGATATTTACCTCCACTAAAATTTAATATTTCAATTTAGGGGTTTTGGGGTTTTGGGG
>Ga0194118_10005399_pt1 | contig 13362 bp, 13 predicted proteins | sample TA2MahsurfametaG_2_FD_148662 | JGI IMG/M metagenome (GOLD analysis project Ga0194118, IMG submission 148662) | Freshwater microbial communities from Lake Tanganyika, Tanzania - TA2015013 Mahale N5 surface | ecosystem: Environmental > Aquatic > Freshwater > Lake | place: Tanzania: Lake...
GACGAAATCGTCGGCCCCGTGCGGCGTGGCGTCGATGTAGGGCTGCATCTCGGCCAGCAGCGCATCCACCGTGGGCTCGGGCACGAGACGCTCGATGATCGCCACACCCGCCGTGTTGAGTGCCGCAGCAACATCGGTCGCCGACGCATCAGCTGTGAAGCGCGGAATGTCGGCCATGCGGAGACTGTAGGTGAAGTGAGTTGTAGTCGACTTACGGCCGCTTCGATGTCAGCTGTGCGATTTTCGGTTCCAGTTTGAAGACGAGAATCGACACCAGCGCAGCGAAAATCAACATCAGACTTGCAACCGTCATGATGCTGGGATCTTCTGGTGACACATAAACCACAAAGACAACAAGTCCGCCGGTAATCAACCAACTTCCCAAACCGAGAGTAAACCGCCGCCCCGCAAATCCTCCCACGTAGGTAATGCCGATGGAGACAACCACGAGCAGGATCGCTGTTCCGGTGGCACTAGAGTCCGCGCCACTCAGCGCGGAGCTGAGCTGAAGACTCCAAGCGCCGCCAATCACGAAGAGGATCCCAATCGCGATGAACGGCGTTGCCACGTTTGACCAGGACTTTCGATCAAGTTGATGACCGAGCCCAATCAAGATTGCGCCAATTACCAGAATCAGAGTGCCCGAATCACGGACTAGTGCCTCAGCGAAGTCAACGGGGTCACGAAACTCAAAATTTGAGAGATCGTTGATATAGCTATAGATCCTCGATTGAACAGAAAAAGCAATGAACGCAAAAGATGCGTACCCAATCCCGAATGCCTGAAGTGAGGGTCGGCCAGCTGTACCTGGCAGCACCCACAACACCCCGCTAAACAATGACGCGAATAAAAGAACCATACCGAGGTTGCCTTCGGCCAACTGTCCGGTGAGAGTTGCGATAGCCGTGACTGGTACCAATACGTTTACTGCCGACACACCAGCAGGCTTAAATTGCTCGGGGAGCCAGTTTGAAACTGTCCAGCCGAGGAATAGGCAGAAAAGACCGGCAAAGAAGGCAAGCGCGGAATTGGGACTATCTCCGGAATCGAGGATGTTTATGACAACTAACGCAAGCCCAAGACCTAGCAGTACTCCGCTCGCGGCCATGAGTCCCGAGCTGATTGTGGCCGGAAGTCGTTGCGTTCTCTGCGCTTGGAGACTCGCCATCAGACCACTCTTCAATGCTTGTTGATTGAGTTGTGGCTTCTTGACCGAGAGGAGCCTGTTAGGGCCCTGCGACTGCGAAGTCGAGTAAGAAGGATTCGGTTGCGGCGTAGCAGGAGGTACTGGGACTGTCGTTGGCTGCGGACTTATCCTCACGACACCAATTGAAGCTGCCGAAGCTCCACAGGCCTGGCAGAAGTTCATGCCCGGACGCGGATTGAACTTCAAACAGGCAGAGCTTGAAGGGTTCTTACATGTCGACACTTATGCCTCCCTGTGTTTCGCAAGAAGTACTTTAGCGAGTTTCTCCGTACCAATTGAGCGACCCTTGAAGCGACTTACCCCTTGCACTTATCTGGACATACCACAAACATCTCTACACCGAACTCGCCAGACCGCAAAACCAGCCCCTTGATCGCCTCTCCTTTAGTTCCGACAAATCTCGCTTCCCGGGTCTGTGTCATTTCTTTACCAAGTGGTTCCAAATTCTTGCAGGCGTTAACATTTAGGCACCCAGCGACCACCCCTTTGAAGGCTTCTTTGGCGGTCTGTACCCCCTTAGTCGCAGAGGTGCCCTCCGAATAGAAACCATAAACAAGGGCCACATTCACAAATGAATCCTCCCTGATCCCCTGTTCAGAAATCCATTGCGCAAGTCGGCTTCCTAGTTCTTCGGCTTGAGTGGTCTTTAACACCACCTTGAACGTCTCCGGATACACCTCAGGCGCGGGGTCAACACGCAAGTTATAGGTCAATCGAACTTGGGCACCTTCGCAGACGCTTTCCCCTGCTGCAGGGTCTTGCAGGTACACGGCATCTTCGGGAACTCCCTGTTTCTCGAGAGGAATCTTCTTGGCAACAAGATTCCTCTTCTCCATCTCCGTAGCCGCATCGTCAATCGGCTTCTCAAACACATCAGGAACTACAACCGGCGGACAAACGGTCACATCAGTATCGGAAATTCCCAAGAATGGAACAGCCACAAGAAAGACCACAGCCAGACCGAGGAGCAGGTCGGCATAGAGCCAGCCCGACATCTCGGTCACGTCTTCGCTGCCCTGTTTACGCATTGCGAAGCGACAACTCTCTTACTGACTGGCGCTGAGCTTGGTGCCGATTCGCACCAATGCGATTCTGCAGTAGGAGTCTTTCGTGACCATCGCGTATGACAGCTTTAGGTCTGTGGCAGAACCAGCAAGATCTGGCTGCAGCGAGGCGCGAGCGGCAGCCTCCGCGATGCCCCACGAGTCTGCGAGGGGCTGCCAGTAGGGATCAGCGGCTGCGGCACGGGCGGCAAGTTGGGCACGCTGCTTAGCTCGCTGAAACCAATCACCGCCATTTTGCGGATCAGCAAAGAACACTTCCGCAGGACCGGATTGGAACTGATTCGTATCGCTGACTGGCGCAAACGGGTCCGAAGCACATGAGTCCGCTGCTAGTCGCGCCGACTCTGCATTTTGTTGTGCGCATGATGAAAGCGCAAAGATACCCAGCCCGACAGTGACCATCAGCAAAAATCTCTTGGTTCGCATCATCTGTTACCTCGATTCCCGGTGCCTAGTTGACGATTGATGTGTTCCAGGTCATCTCGAAGCTGTGCTGCACCGACCTCCATCGATGCCGCAATTCTCGAGAACTGAGCGCTGACTTCCTCCAGATTCGCCGTTGCGTCCGCGAACACCTGAGTCACATTGCTCGATACTGCACTGTTCAGCTGCCCGACACTCGCGACGAGGGCGCTCATGGAGGCTGTTATGGACTGCACAGACTGTCCGACAAGTCGATCGGTGTGCTGATTGAGAACATCGAGCTTCGGGCCGAGCGTGTCAACGCCAACGGTCGCACGCTCGAGTCGAGCGGCAACATCATTGACGTCACGAGCAGCTTGTGTCAAATCATTTAGAGCTTCGGCGAGACTCTCTCCGATTGATTCAGGACTCGCTGACCTGCGACCGTGTAATGCGTTGGCAAGTACAAAGCTAAGCGAGAGTCGCTCAGAGTCAACTTCCTCCTCGAACTTCGCTTCAGCTCGGTCACTTCGAGCCCCAATTCCGCCAACAGCCAGAGTAAGGATCACGATCAGTCCAATTAGTAGAGCATCAAATCTTGCAACATCACCAATGTGCCAGAAAGTTGAGAGATACTGTTTGCCGCCGTACTCTCCCGACTGCCAAAACTGAAGAAAGTTGAGAGCTGTATTGGGATTGTCCTGAGTGAATTGACCGTATGCCTCCGAAGCCTTGCCGATGGCATACCAGGTAATTGCGACCGGAACGAACACGAGCACGTTTCGTACGAGCGTCAGCACTCTCCCAACCGAATTGAGTGCGCCGAGTTTCGCTTTCGACGTAGGACGCGGCAGATGTTCGCGGGGACTAAGAGATGCCCACATTGTCAGGTCATCCCGCTGCGATATTGCTTTTGTTAGCCCCACAACGTATGGATCCTGCTGGCACTCCCACTTCGTGGCCCATCTCTGCAGCTGCGTTAGTGCGGCTTGCAAACTGACAGATGGCGGACTCGAACCTCCTACAGGGGTAGTGATGCCGACAAGGCCACCACCCAAGGAATCCGGAAGTGCGATCACCGTTGAAGCATCATTGTCAGTTGTCTCGGAGTCCGATCCTGAATCGTCATCACCGGAGCCTGGCTGCGAAGCCACGACGACATCGGTAGTGGCCGGAACTACTGGGGGCTCTTCAACATCAGGACTTGAGTCAGCGAATGCGACAGCGTCAAGCCCGTCGTCAGAGACAACATCTAAGGGTTGAATCAGTAAAGGATCCGAGACATCGGCAGCAGGTGTGACTGGTGCTGAGACTTCCGAAGCGACGTCAGCTGCGGAACGACCGCACCCAGCACAGAACCGAGTGCCGCTTACCGGATTTTGCTTTAGGCAGTTCGGGTGATTCGGATTACAAGTTTTCATCGAGCGGTCCTCGTTCTAGCACGCCAAGCCTCCGGTGACGCAATCTCATCCAACTGCACACTCACGGTTCCCCAAATCGATCAGAGACATCAATGCCGCCGACATGACTGGCACTACAGACAGCCAAGCTGCTCAGACGAGGGATTTGACACACATTCGCAGCTCTTCCCGTCGGCAAGACGAGCAGAAGGGTTGCCGCGACGGCAGCCGCGGCAAGCCCACCTCCGATGCCTGCAGTTAGACGCTGACGTCTCACCTTTGCTTGGTTCAACGCTGCAAGCCTCTGAAGATCTTGGTCGAGTTGCTGCTGAAGAGCCAACGATTGAGAGTCGACAAGTGCTACTTGAGCGGGGATCCTCGAAGCCGTCGCAACCTTCGGTGGGGGTGGCACCGAGAACTTCAAACGTGTCGCAGCCTCAACCCAAAAGGACTGACCCGATGGAGACCTTGTTCCAAACCGGAGGACTGCAGTGATGTCACCGCCTCCCGGAACCGAGAGCGACCGATCGGTCGTCGCCTCCATGAAGTCACGCCCGACCTCATCGGCGAGAATAGTACGTCCATCCTTTGAAAACTCCAGTCGCACAGCATTGATATAGCGAACACTTGGCCAACGCCATGTAATCACTCCATGTTCCGCCTTCGCTCGTGCAGCAAATGCTGAATCACCCATCTGCGCGTACGCATGTTTCAGGGCTCGTGCCACCATCCAGTGCCCCTCAAGACTGCCAAGCCCTGAAACTGCAAGATGCTGAGCGACTTCAGCAAATTCTGCATCCTGCAACATCCGCCGTAACTCAGCAACCGAACCAGGCGGGGCACCGCCAAGGACTACGTTGCTTAGATCAAAGACGAAGGGAAAGTCGAGAGTTCCAATCTTGTTGATCAATCTGCGCTGTCTTGGGCCTGTTGTGCGTTCGACTTCTTCTTCTAGTTGCACGAATCGCTCAGCTTTAGCGACCATCTCCTGCTGATCCTTCGACATCGCAGTCGAAGATTCGTTAATTACAAATCGTGCAAAACCTGTACGAACGGCACGCGCATGGGCCCTAGTGACTCGATCTGGATTGCGACACCCGCGAATCGCGCGACACAACTCGTCTGCCGCAGTAGCCGACCCTGTCTCGTAAAGTTCGACGAGCAACAAGCCGCAGTTCGTGCCTACAGCGCCGGGAAGCTGGCGCGCGTCTTTGACCGATGGTCGCGCTCGAGGTTCCTGGGCCAGTAAGCGCCAAATGAAGAGCGCGGTCAGTGATCGGTCGGCAGCAATCGGGTCAAAGGAATCGGAGACTTCCCAGTCCGGTGTGCGGACGAGATTACGCTTCCGTATCTCTGGGCTTACCACTGAGTCGGCGTCTAGCAGAAATACCGAAGGGTGATCACCCACGCGAACGCAAATATTGTTGCCCGAGACATCGCCGTAGACAAGGTCATGGTGATGTAACGTCTCCATCGCGTCGATGAATTCGGCCGCAATCGACACTCGATCTTGCTCTTCGACATTTGGTCGGGTTGACGTCAGAGCCCGATTCGTCGCCCAAAACCTTTCGTTCAGCAGGTACTTGGACTGCAAAAGCACCTTCCTTGGTTTCCCGCCTACCTGCAAAACAAACTGTGCCTCGTCTGGTGCGTAGGTCATGCTGAACCCTTCGACACGATCTGGGCTCCCATGACCCACGAGCGGCCAACTAAAGCGGCTCTCCAGGATGTGCCTTTCGCTGGGCCGCGCCCACGACCCCACATCAATCAGGTGAGCCAACTGCCTTGCTTCCTCTCCAACCAAGGGTTTGAAGAACTTCTTGATGCATCGAGTTGGATGTCGAACATCTCGAAAGACTTCGCCAACTCCTCCGGAATTGATGGACTGGCGCTTGTCAAGTAACGGCAGAGGCTCCCAGTTCGGCACGGGCTCAGTGTGCCACAGAATCAACCTCCTGCCTACGAATTCATCACATCTCAAACCTCTCTAGGGGCACTTTTGACCTAGTCCGAACAAAGCGATACAGTTTGCGAGTGGCCTCGGCAATGCCTTCAAGTCAAGCAGTCTCCGCTGGATCGAATCGAAACTCGCGAATTCTGCTGACAGGAGCCTTCGGCGCAGCAGGTGGCCTTGTTGGGGCCCTGCTTGGAGAAATTCAGTTTCTAGACGACGATTACCGATTCTTCCCTGACAACATTCACTTAGGCGCCGGAGTCTGGTTCATGCTGGCGATGGTCGGAGTCGCGATTGCGCTCGCTGCGACTGAGAGCGTCTTACAGAAAAACACTGAGAAACTTTCTGCCCATCTTCCGCTCGCTCTAGCAGCAGGACTTGGCGGCGGATTCGTTGCTGGGATTATCGCGCAGTTTGTATATGGAGATGTCATCGGCGAGAGCAGCCCGCGGTTGGCTCGAGTAATCGGTTGGGCTATCGCTGGTGCGCTTGGTGGTTTGGCAGTTGGTTTCAGCTTTCGATCGAATACAAGAATTCGCAATGGTGCTCTCGGTGGTCTTGGCGGTGGAGCCATCGGCGGAATCTTGTTCGACCCCATCGCCGAGGCCGTCGGCGGCGATAGTGCTGTCGGGGCCCGAATCGTCGCACTCATAGCAATTGGCGCTGCAATCGGCTTACTTATGGGCCTGCTTGATGCTGTATCAACCAATTTCTCGATTGAAGTACTCTCCCGAGAGGGGGCACCGCGTGTAATCCCTCTCTTTGATCAGGTTTCGATTGTCGGGTGCGCAAGAAACGTGGCGGTCACATTGACGCGCGACCCGCTAATCAAAGAGCATCACCTTCGTCTGACACGCACACCACAAGGGTTGCAGGTTGATTCGATGCAGGGCGCCTCGACGTTCACGCTGAACGGCGTTCCGACTTCTAGTGGGACTGCGACAGTGGGAAGTCTTATTGTTGTCGGCAACACGAGCCTGCGAATCGCGGGAAGATCTGGTGGTCCGACGCTGTCACAAGTGGCGCCTACGCCAGCACCGCAACAAACCAGTCACGTTCAACCGCAAGACCATCGTCCAACGACCGCGCCGAGCACTCCGCCCGCGGCGCGTCCCGCACGCCCTACGATTCAAATGAAGCCGAAGAATTAGAAATCAAAAGTTCATAGCAAATTCAATAAAAAGGAAAAGCATCCATGTCAGAGACAGCAACAGGCGAAAACATTCTTCCGTTCTACATCGTGTGTGATGAGTCGGGTTCGATGGAAGGTATCGGTGGTATCGATGCCATCAATTCCGGGCTTCCCGAGCTGCATTCGACGATTGCTTCCGACCCCTTGGTCTCTGACAAGTGCAGAATCGGTCTCATCAGTTTTTCGGACATCGCAGAAGAACTTCTGCCTCTTAGCCGAGCCACCGATATCCCAGCGATGCCGGGTGTGCAGGCGAAAGGAGTCACAAACTATGGGGAAGCATTCACACTCCTGCGTTACGTCATTGACCGCGACATTGACGCCCTGAAGTCACAGGGCTACCAAGTCTTCAGGCCGGCAGTCTTCTTCATTACAGATGGCGAGCCGACCGATGACCAATCCTGGGAACCGACCTACCGATCGCTGATTGACAAGAGCTCAAACAGGCGAGCCCCAAATGTAATCGCTTTCGGGGTCAACGGCGCGAATGCCACGACTATCGGCAAAATCGGCACGGTAGGAGCCTTCATTGCGAGTAACGGAATCAATCCAGGCAACGCATTGAAAGAGATCCTTCGTTCCCTGACCAACTCGATTGTGTCGTCAAGCAGTTCTTCCACGCCGCAGCTCGTGGTACCAGCAGCTCCTGACGGCTGCACCGCGGTGCCACTGCAAACGGTGTAGTCATCTACACATCGAAATCAACGCATCGTGGAAGAGGAAAGCCGACCAGACGACTCAGCGAGGTCGGTCACGCCTCTGCGGATAGGCGGCGCATCATCGTTCGGCGACAATCAGTGGTGGAGTAATCGCAACTGGCATCAGCTAGTAGCCGATGGCTTTGGAGCAGACGTTGCCTGCGACGCCGGCACCGTGGGCGAATTAGCAATCTCAGCCGTTTCAATCCGTGGACACAAACATCGAGTGGACGGCTTGCCCAACGAAGACAGTTTCGCGATACGTACCGTCAAAAGTAAAGCAGACGAGGAATTCGCGATTCTCGTTCTTTGTGATGGTTTGAGTAGCGCTAAGTACTCTGCGTACGCGGCGCGTCGAACAAGCTCACTGGTTGCAGACATGGTCCGCCGAGTTGTATCTGACGACACATTCATGTGGGAAACACTCTCGTCGGGATTGAGTCAATGCCTTCGAGAATTTGTCGCGCCCGAGTTGTCAAGCTGGCCTAAGCCCACAACGGCACTCGACCTTCCGGCTTATGGGGCTCCGCCAATTGAGAGTCTCAGTGTTCAAGTTTCGGACCTCCTAGTCACGCTGACGATTGCGATTGTGCCAACAAGTAACGGCGAGAAAGGTGCCTCTGATGTATTGCTCGGAACCATCGGTGACAGCCCCGCATATGTCTTGCTTAAGAGTGGCGAGTGGCTAAAGCCAACTTACGGCGAGCAAGATGACGGGGTCCTCACTACAGCTACGGCGGCTTTCCCCAAGACCACTGATATAGCCATAACTCAGATCATTCTCTACGAGGGCGATTGTCTATGCCTCATGTCGGACGGGGTTGGAAACTTCATTCAGAACAAGTCGGTACCTCTCCGCCTTGGACAACATCTCGCGGAGGTTTGGAAGACACCTCGCGACATCCCAACTTTGGTTCGCGATGTAAGTTTTGACCTTCGGTCAGCAGACGATGATCGAACTGTAATTCTCTGCTGGACAGACCGTGAACCTATTGATGCGGAAATCACCGACGAGATTGAGGTTCCGTGACCACCGAGACTCTCACCGCTCTTGGGCACCCCAGTACCTTCCAGGAGCTCGGGAAGGGCGGCGAAGGACAGGTCTTTGCAGTTGCATCGAGACCTCATTCCGTCTACAAGCAATACCTCCAGACGGCAGCGACGACTCCGGGTCAAGGAGCGCTACAAGCTCTCATCGACCTCAAGTCGACCATGTCTCCCAGCGAGCAATCCTGGCTAAATGAGCGAGCGGTTTGGCCAGAGACGATCGTGGTCGATCAGGGACGGATGCGCGGCTTCCTGATGCGCAAAATTGCTCCAGAGTACTTTCGAAAACAAGGTGTCCGGCTAAATCCACGCAACGTTCTTTGCGAATGGAATCTCTTGGCCATGCGCGACCGTTATCTTCGAAATCCAAACATCGTCAGCACAGTACCCAACATCGAGCCCTTTGATGCTTTGCGACTGGTTATCGATCTCGCCAAAACGATTGCGCTACTCCACAAGTATCGTGTCATCGTCGGCGACATGTCGGGCAGGAATCTGCTTTGGACCGACAGTCCGACTTGGCGAGTGCTCATAATTGACTGCGACAGTCTGCGCATTGACGGGTCCGCGGGAGTGGCCTCACCAAAGCAATCTCCTGACTGGGATGATCCGCATCTCAATGGCGCCGCAACTACACAGAGCAGCGACATCTACAAACTTGGACTCGCAGCGTTTCGAGGTGTATGGGCCGCAACAACCGATCGACCGGATCACTCCGTGCCGTTAAGGGTCCCTAGTGGAATCCCTGAGGATCTCGCGAGTCTCGTGCTCGCAAGCACCGCCCCAAGCGGGAGACCAGTGGCCGAAGAATGGGTGACTCGATTGGAGCCTTCAATCAAGTTCGGCGGTCGACCGGTCGTAAGTGTCAACAAGCAAACACCCGCCAAGCCGGTCACTGCTCCATCGAACCTCGCGTCACCACCTACTCTCCCGACGAAGCAACGACCAGTAATCAAGATGAAGGATCCGCCAACCAAGTGATGAGATACCTTCGCTTGGCTCGCTCAAGTGTTCCATCGTCTTAACCGCTAACTCATCTAGTCATCTCCTGTTTTGCATCATTGACAACTGAAACTCTCACTTCCCGAAAGCCAACACTCCTCTCCCATGACTCCCAATCACGAGCTGGATCCACATACCAAAATTGTCAACAGACGATTGATCTTTGGTGCTCTCATTGCAGTGGGCCTAGTTGTTCTCATCGCAGCAGTGACCCGGACATTTCTTCGTTCGACAGAACCAGCAATCGTGGCCGAGTCCAACGAGGCTGCTCCTCCGAATTCGACCCCCACAGCGCCAATTGCGGATCAAGCGATATCGAGTACCACGACAAACGAAGCAACAACCACTGGGGAGTCAAGTCGCGGCACTGTCATGCCAGACACCCCATCCACAAGTGCCAAGTCTCGGGGGGAAGCATTGACGAGTACGACAGCGGCATCATCGACTACGTCTATCTCGTCAACTCTGATAGCGATCCCTGTCGAGTCACCGAGTGCAGACTTCTATCCCTTAGATAATCCTTACGGCATGAAGCCAAGTGGTAATATCCTGCTCTGGCAGAGTTCTGAATCTGGCCGCAGGTGGACTATCGAGATCACAAACGAAGTCCAATCCTTTACTACCCCAAAGACCGCAAATACGACTCTCAGTGTGACATTTCCTCGTGCGGCAGGTCTCGGTCCCTGCTCACGGGAAACCATTAGTTCTTTGATCCAGCTGGAGAGCTTCATCTCATTTGACGGTGGAGTCACCTCGGCTCTCAACCCAGCGACAGACCAACCAAGGATTTGTGAGCAATACGGCACAGGCTTGATTGGACTGTGGAACTCTCGTTTTGGCTCTCAGTTGATGAGAACTTTTCCAAGCGCACCGAATGAGAACAGTGTTCCCACTCTGCTGTGGGTACGAATCATTGGGCGACACGCCTCCGGAGAAGGTATGGTCACAGTTGACTCAAGTTGGGTGAAAGTCGATCTCAAGGCTTGGGGCAGATAAGTTACATCTCCATGGAAGAAATGGGAATCTCCTAGCGATGAGTAATCAGTTGTTTTGCGGTCAATGCGGTATGGCGAACAGTGCAGATGCTGCGTTCTGCACCGACTGTGGATCAGCTCTGCATCAGGAAACTCAGATTGCCGCAGAGGTCCCAAGGCACGCTGGCACGCCAACACTGATGGCGCCAACGCCCCCGACCAAGACCAGGAGATCAAAGTCATCCAGTAAGGCCATCGTGGCGTTGAGCGTTGCCGTCGTGTTGCTTACAGGAGCTCTGCTATGGAATCAATTCGGTGGGCAACCAGCACAGGACACTACGTCTGCCGAAATAGCCCCGACTGATGTCGTGCCTACCACAACGTCTTCAACAACCACGACAACTTCTTCGTCAACTACAACAACGACGACCACCACGACGACCACATTGGCGCCCGCCTCCTACGGCTTTACGTCGTCAGATCTCTGGATTGATGACACGCCCATGGCGCTACCGCCGTGCGATGGCAGTTACATCGCAATCATTGCAAGCACAAGTGGTCCTCGTGCAGCGTCTGGCTCTCGCAACTACCCTGACGGCAACTATCTGCGAACCGACATTACCTGTGACTCTCTAAACCCGTTTTTCTCAAGTGGCGCGCTCCAGGGCCAGCCCATCTATCTGATTTTCTTTGGGCCCTACTACAACCGATATGACGCGCAACAGAAGTGTCTTGATCTGGGTATTCGCAAGAAGGCAAATTGCTATGTCGCACCTCTCACAACTGACTCAAGTGACCGGTCAGTGAGATACGGACCACTCGATTCATGAGCTGCGACTGCGGTGACTGCTTGCCAGCTACCACGCGTCGACAGTTTCTAGCGACAGCTGCGCTCGCCGCGACGGGCCTTGGATTGTCAATTTCAGGCTCGTCGGCACGCGCCTTCGCAGAGCCGCACATAACAAGCGTGACTAAGGGCCTTGACGTCTTTCCGCGCGCAACATGGGGGGCGAAGCTGCCACCTAGGCAGGGTCTGCGTCCCGAAACATCGGTGAAGTTTCTGCTCGTACACCACACTGCAGCAAGCAACTCATACAAGCAGACACAAGTCGCCCAACAGATTCAATCGATCTACCAATTTCATACTGGCTCAAAAAAGTGGGCTGATGTCTGCTACAACTTCTTCGTTGACCGGTTCGGAGGGGTATGGGAGGGTCGCGCTGGGAGCCTCGCCGGACCAGTAGAGGCCGATGCAACAGGTGGGAGTCAGGGATATGCGCAGCTCGTGTGCCTGCTTGGAAACTTTGAAACAACACGACCACCTGCAGTGATGGTCGAATCTTGCGCAAAAGTGCTTGGCTGGTTGGCCCACCGATATCAGATCGAGTTAGATCAGAAGAAGACCGTTGAATTTATATCGCGCGGTAGCAACAAGTGGAAGGCAGGAACGAAAGTCATCGCTCGTCCGATTTCTGGCCATCGAGATATGTCAGCCACCCTCTGCCCTGGCAAGTTCGTGTATCCACAACTTGAAACCGAGATACCGCGCTTGGCGATCTCCTTCAAGTCACAGATTTCATAGGCATAGGCTCCACACTCCCGTCTTTGCATCTCCTTATCAGAGGCGAGTATTCTCCAACCATGTTTTGTACCACCTGTGGAGCTACAGTCTCAGCAACCCAACAGTTCTGCACATCGTGCGGAGCGAGCGTACGAGTAGAGTCTGAACGTTCAGCAGAAATCTCCTCGCTCAAGGCGACAGAAGCTGTCTCCGAGATCGCATCTATCTCCCCGACGCGGAGCTTCAAGAAGACCACCCTCTTGATTGGGCTGGCACTAATTGTTGGGGTCTTGATGGGGACCGTTTTGACTGCGGCAGGTGTGGCCGAATTTGCAATCGGCGTGCGCTTCACACAAGAGGAACTCGACGATGCCAAGACGAAAGCGGAGAAGCGGGGGTATGACCGAGGCGATAAAGCTGGCTACGACCGCGGCTATGACCTTGGCTCATCCGATGGGTACGACAGTGGGTACTCCTATGGTCAAACCACCGGTTACTCATCAGGTAAGCGAGACGGTTGCAATAACGTGTTTGATGAAATCGGTGAGTACTTGATTGCAATCAGATACCCATTCAACAAACTGAGCGTTTACGGCTATTACTGGCCACGCTCATCCGTCTGTTAAAGCACCACGAACAGGGTCAGTTGTAGCTGCCCTTCCTGAACGACTACCATTCTGACATGTTCTGTACCAACTGTGGCGCTGCAATCACATTAACCCAGGAATACTGCACCTCGTGCGGTGCGGCTCTCCGACCCGTCGTGACGCCCGCCGAAGAGTCGAAGCACAATTCGTCACCTAGTAGCGAGCTCGGTGAGAAAGAAAAGGGTGCTCAACGCGGCACTCGTACGGCGTTACT
>Ga0194118_10005403_pt1 | contig 13361 bp, 15 predicted proteins | sample TA2MahsurfametaG_2_FD_148662 | JGI IMG/M metagenome (GOLD analysis project Ga0194118, IMG submission 148662) | Freshwater microbial communities from Lake Tanganyika, Tanzania - TA2015013 Mahale N5 surface | ecosystem: Environmental > Aquatic > Freshwater > Lake | place: Tanzania: Lake...
GGTTGTACTTTTACGACAATAACGTAGTAAAAATCGCCAAGGAACTACAACCTTCTGCCCGCGGTGAATATGAGATTACGGATGTAAACAAAGTGTATCTGAAAAAAGGCAAGCTCCAGGTAGCCGTACTAGATAATGGTACTGCCTGGCTCGACACCGGAACCTTTGATTCCTTGAGTGATGCCAGTGAATTTGTACGTGTAATCGAAAAAAGACAGGGTACCAAGATCGGGTGCATTGAAGAGATCGCGTATCGGAATGGATTTATTACTAAAGAGCAGCTGCTACAACAATCGGAAGACCTCAAAAAAAGTGGCTACGGAATCTATCTCAAAAAAGTAGCTGAAGAAAAAATTATAAAATGAAAATTGCAGTTGTAGGTACGGGATATGTGGGCTTAGTGACCGGAACCTGTTTTGCAGAGACCGGGAACAAGGTGGTATGTGTAGATATTGATCAATCAAAAGTGGAGAAGCTTAGCAGTGGGAAAATCACCATTTATGAACCCGGCTTAGAAAAACTTTTCTTACGCAATATCAAAGAAGAAAGACTTGTATTTACCACCAGCCTTGCTTCAGTAGCAGAAGACGTAGAGATGATCTTTTTAGCATTGCCTACTCCACCGGGCGCCGATGGGGCTGCAGATCTCAAATATGTATTGGGCGTTGCCCAAGAGTTAGGAGAGTTTCTCAAGAGTTATAAGGTTATCGTGAATAAGAGCACGGTGCCCGTAGGCACCGCCGATAAAGTAAGAGCCGCCATCGCTAAAAACTACAAGGGAGAATTTGATGTAGTGAGCAATCCAGAATTTTTACGTGAAGGAGTAGCAGTGGAAGATTTTATGAAACCAGATCGGGTAGTGATTGGTACCACTTCTGAGCGAGCAAAAAAATTAATGAGTGAGCTCTATGCGCCCTATGTACGTCAGGGGAACCCGATCATCTTTATGGATGATCGTTCTTCGGAGCTTACTAAATATGCTGCCAATAGTTTTTTAGCGATGAAGATCTCGTTCATGAACGAGATTGCGCAGCTCTGTGAAAAAATGGGAGCGGATGTAGATATGGTGCGCAGAGGGATCGGGTCTGATGACAGAATCGGTAAACGATTTTTGTTTTCCGGCATTGGCTATGGTGGATCCTGTTTTCCGAAAGATGTGCAAGCGTTGATCAAGTCTGCAACTGAGTTTAGTTACGACTTTAAAATTTTAAAGGCGGTTGAACAAGTAAACGCTAAACAAAAAGTTCATCTGGTGGAAAAAATTAAATCCTTCTACCACGGTAACTTACAAGGCAAACATTTTGCTTTATGGGGGTTGGCATTCAAACCCAGCACCGATGATATTAGAGAAGCGCCAGCCTTATCTATGGTCAAAGCACTTTTAAAAGCAGGTGCCACTATTACGGCTTATGATCCGGAAGCGATGTCAAATGCACAACAAGAACTCGGTAACATCATCAATTACGCACATAGTCAGTATCTGGCTTTGGAAGGGGCTGATGCCTTATTGATTGCTACGGAGTGGAGCGAGTTCAGAACCCCTGATTTTGATCGTATCAATCAACTACTACCTTCTAAAGTAATTTTTGACGGCCGTAATCTTTTTGAAGTAGCGAAGCTGCAACAATTAGGGTATCAATATATCAGTATTGGTAGACCGCAATAATTTAATCATGAAAATTAACCATGCCTAAGCAACGCGTACTCATTACTGGTGCTGCCGGATTTTTAGGCTCCCATTTATGCGACCGGTTTATACAGGAAGGGTATGAGGTAATTGGTATGGATAATCTGCTCACGGGTAGTTTATCTAATATTGAACATTTATTTCCGTTAAAAGAATTTAGCTTTTATCATCACGATGTAAGCAAGTTCATCCACGTACCCGGACCACTTGATTATATTTTACATTTTGCTTCTCCTGCCAGCCCCATTGATTATTTAAAAATGCCCATTCAAACCCTGAAAGTGGGTTCGCTGGGTACGCATAATTGTTTGGGACTGGCCAAGGCTAAAAAGGCTAGGATACTAGTAGCTAGTACTAGTGAAGTATATGGAGATCCCTTAGTTCACCCTCAGCCTGAAGAATATTGGGGTAATGTAAACCCCGTAGGCCCCAGAGGGGTGTATGATGAGGCCAAGCGATTCCAGGAAGCTATTACCATGGCCTATCATAATTTTCATGGGTTGGAAACTCGTATTGTAAGAATCTTTAATACTTATGGCCCTCGGATGCGAGTGGATGACGGGCGAGCATTACCAACTTTTTTTAGCCAAGCTTTGCAGGGGAAGGACTTGACAGTGTTTGGAGATGGATCTCAAACGCGGAGTTTTTGTTATGTATCTGATATGATTGAGGGGATCTATCGATTGCTTTTAAGTAATGAATGGCGACCCGTTAATATTGGTAATCCCCATGAAATCAGCCTGTTAGATTTTGCGAAGGAAATTATTGCCTTAAGTGGCACAACATCAAAAATGTCCTTCAAACCTCTGCCCCAAGACGACCCTAAGCAGCGCCAGCCGGATATTAGCCGAGCTAACGAGGTGCTGGGTTGGGAGCCGAAAATTGCCCGGGAGCAAGGGCTTGCGCTGACCTATGAGTATTTTACAAAATAATTGGCTGACTCCAAATTATGAGTATATTAGCAACTCATTATTGAGTCAGTACCCTGCTTTACTTTGTGACTGACTGTGGCTTTGCCGTCTAACCATACACCCTCTCCCTTGATTGATCAGTTATTTTCCGGAAAAATCCGTTTAAAACTACTGGCGCGTTTGTTATTAAACCCCTCCAGTCAGGTGTATTTACGCCAATTAGAGCGTGATTTAAACGTAAGCTCCAACACCGTGCGTTTAGAACTCAATAAGCTCTCTGAAATGAAGCTAATCAGCACAGTAGAGGCGGAAGAGAGTAAGATCAAAAAATATATTGCTAATACCTTCCATCCGCTTTATTCTAATTTACGGTCTATTATTCTAAAATATGTGGGCGTAGATCAATTATTAGAAGAGGTGTTTTATAAGTTGGGAGAGTTGGACGAAGTGTTCTTGACCGGGGATATTGCCGAAGGAAAAGAAACCCCGTTTATTGATCTGGTGATGGTGGGAGAATTTAATAAAGAGTTTTTGTTTCAATTATTAGAACGGGCGGAGAAGTTATTGAATAAGAAAATTAGAATTGCGATATTTTCTAAAAGTGAATTTAAGTTAGACTTATTAGAAGGGATTCCATATGTTTCTATTTATAAAAGTGAAATGGGGGGGGGGAGTTCTAAATAAAAACTATTTACTTGCCTAAATTAATTATAGATAATTCCTGGACCCTATTCTTAGATCGAGATGGTGTAATTAATGAAAAGCTAGAGAATGGCTATGTGAAAAACTGGGATGAATTTAAATTTAAAGAGGGGGCACTGCAAGCTATTGCTGGTCTGGGAAAAATTTTTGGTCGTGTATTTGTTGTGACAAATCAACGCGGGGTAGGATTAGGTCTTATGACTGAAAAAATTTTAAATGAAATTCACGAGAAGATGCTTTCAGAAATGGTGAAGGAATCTGGAAGAATCGATAAAATTTATTATTGTACAGACACTGATCAAAATGCTGAATGTAGAAAGCCTAATATTGGAATGGGATTAAAAGCAAAGGATGATTACCCTGAAATTGAATTTTCTAAATCGTTTATAGTGGGTGATTCAATTTCAGATATTGAGTTTGGCAAGAATTTAGGAATGAAAACTGTTTTTATTGGAGATTTTAGTGAACATGAGAAAGTTGATTGTTTATTGAATTTTAATTCACTATTTGATTTTTATAAAAGTCAAATAATTGTCTAGAATTATTAGTGTGGTCCATTGGACGAAACGTATTTGTTGTTACTTTCAAATAGAGATCATGTTAAAAATCAAACAAAGTAACTTTTTGATTTTTTGTTAAAAGCGTTCAAATTTTATAAACAATAATCACTTGGTGCGCAGTAATGTGCGTTTTATTTCAGAAAATAATAGATGCAAAAGAATATGGAAAATAAATATTACTCTAATTATTTTAAATCAATTGGTCAGGGATTGGAAGAATCTCTATACTATTCAAATCAGCAACTCTCTGAACCTCAGCTGTTTTTTCAAACAATAAAAGGTATTCTAAAAATGCTAAGAGAAACTAAAAGTAAAATTTACTTTTTTGGAAATGGGGCAAGTGCTGCTTTTGCAAACCATATGGCTTTAGATTTCTCTAAAAATGGCAAAATTTTATCTAGAACATTAAGTGATAGTTCTTTATTAACTGCATTGTCAAATGATTACTCTTATGAGAATGCAATGTTAGAGTTCTTAAAAATCGAAGGAGTCACGAAAGAGGACCTCGTTATTACTATAAGTTCAAGTGGAAATAGTCCAAATATTGTTAGTGTATTAAACTATTGTAAAGAAAATAATATAAAATCATTAGCATTGTCTGGTTTAAAAAAAGACAATAAATCAATATCACTTGCTGATTATTCAATTTATGTTCCTATGAAAACATATGGAATGGTTGAATGTATACATCAAATATTTTTACATTTAATATTGGATCAATCTATGGATATATTTGAATGGGATAGAAATGAGTTTCAAAATATGAATTCTAACAATTTTTCATTATAAATTCTTAAACTTAAAATCATAATAAATGAATATACTATTAACAGGAGGTTGTGGTTATGTAGGATCGTATTTGACACAGGAACTTTTGAAGGATAAGCATAATGTAACTGTCTTTGATACACAATGGTTTGGAAATTCTTTACAAAGCCATATTAATTTAACAAACATTAAAGGAGATGTCAGAAATATCGATGCGATTCCAATTGAGGGTAAAGATGTTGTAATTCATTTAGCAAACATTGCAAATGACCCTGCAGTTGAACTTAATCCAACTTTATCTTGGGAAGTAAACGTACTGTCTGCACAGCAACTTGCTTATAAATGTGTACGCCTAGGAGTCAAACATTTTATCTACGCAAGCTCTGGTAGTGTATATGGTGTTAAGACAGAACCAGATGTTACTGAAGATTTATCTTTAGTCCCAATTTCTGTATACAACAAAACAAAAATGGTTGCTGAAAGGGTTTTATTATCATATCAAGACAACATGCAAGTACATTGTATAAGGCCTGCTACAGTTTGTGGTTTATCTCCAAGAATGCGTTTGGATGTGAGTGTTAATATGCTAACATTTCAGGCAGTAAAAAACAAAAAAATTACAGTATTTGGTGGAGATCAAACTAGACCTAATATTCATATAAAAGATATGGCTAGAGTATATCAACATTTTATTGCAAACCCTACATTACAATCGGGATGTTATAATGCTGGATTTGAAAATATCACAATACTTGATATTGCAAAAAAAATATCAGAAAAAATTGAGTGTGAAATTTTGATTTCAGAATCTAATGATCCTAGATCGTACAGACAAAATTCTCAAAAACTATTAAATACAGGATTTGAGCAAAAATATTTTGTTAATGATGCAATCGAAGAAATCATTGAAGCTCTTAATTCAGACTCTTTAAAAGAGAATGACCAATGCTATACAGTAAAATGGATGAAAAATTTAAAATTATAATTATATGTGAACGGAAATAGACTTTATGATAAATTACCCAAAGCCAAAATGAAATGTTGACGAAAGGGGTGCAACAAAAATTGAAGAAGATATATTACTTGCTAGAAAATTTGGCAAAGATTTTTGACGGAGATCAAAAAAAATGTTATAATGGGTTTAGTTATTTCTCACGTTTTTGGCAACCAGTAATTCCTACTTTTAAGAAACACTGGAATCTAGATTCAAATAGTTCTGTATCAGATATTGGATGTGCAAAGGGCTTTATGATGCATAATTTCGCTGAATTAATTCCTTGTATAACTGTGAAGGGAATTTAGACATCAGAATATGCTATTAAAAATGCAATTGAAGATATGAAGCCTCACGTTCAAGTTGGAAACCCTTTAAGTTTCCCATTTGAAGACAAATCATTTAATGATATCATTTCAGTTACGACTCTACATAATTTATAACGAGAAGAATGTGCGATTGCACTTCAAGAAATTGGGAGAGTAAGTCGAAAAGGGGGCATTTATAACTATTGATGCTTATCGAAATGAAGAAGAAAAAGAAATAATGTATAATTGGAATTTAACAGCAAAAACTATAGTGTCAGTTGAAGAGTGGAAAGAATTTTTAAACAAGTTGGGTATATGGGTAATTATTATTGGTTTATACCTTAGTCAAAAGTATTTATATGAATTTTAATAGAATTGCAGTTTTAGGTTCTAATTCATTTGCAGGAGCAGCATTTGTATTAAAGGCCTTAGATGATGGGTGTGATGTTATAGGTTTTAACAGATCTCTAGAAGGGCAAGAATTCTTTTTGCCTTATAAGGGGTCTTTAAATAAAAGTAATTATAAGTTTTATCAAGCAGATATAAATAAAAATTTAATTGAAATAATTGAAATAATTGATTCTTTTAAGCCTGAAGTAGTTGTAGATTTTGCTGGTCAAGGCATGGTTGCTGAGAGCTGGGAAAATCCATCACAATGGTATACTACTAATATTGTTGCTAAAGTTAAATTACATGATTTATTAAGGAAAAGAGATTTTGTAAAAAAATATATTCGTATTTCTACTCCCGAAGTGTATGGTAGTCAAGATCAATTAATAAAAGAAAGCTGGGATCTGAATCCATCAACCCCATATGCAGTTTCTCATGCTTCTATTGATTTGAGTTTAAGAGCTTTTAATAAAAATTATTCTTTTCCGGTGGTTTTTACAAAATTTGCAAATTTTTATGGGCCCGGACAACAACTCTATAGAATAATACCAAGAACAATAATCTATGCCCTCACAGGAAAACAACTTCATTTACATGGTGGTGGGACATCAATACGTGCTTTTATTCATTCAGCAGATGTGTCTAATGGTATAATGGATGCAATTACAAAAGGACAAATAGGTGAAACCTATCATTTTTCTCCAAATAACTTTTATACAATAAAGGAGGTTGTAGAAATTATATGTAAAGAATTGTCAATTGATTTTGATGATTTCATAACTTTAGTTCCAGATCGTGCAAGCAAAGATAAGGCTTATCTAATGGATTCAAATAAATCAAGAACAAGCTTTGGTTGGAATGACAATGTAAGATTGATAGATGGAATAAATGATACTGTAAAATGGGTCAAAGAAAATCTTGAAGAAATAAATAAATCCTCATTAGATTATATTCATAAAGAATAAAAAACAATAAAATGTCAGAAGTAAAAAATTTTTTACCAGAACAATATCTACAAACTGGTAAATTAAAGATTAATCATAATTATTTAAATGATCAATTTTCAGATTTAGATGAGATTTGGTTGAAAATTCGTGAAGTAGTATTAAGGGGAGACTTTACTCTAGGTTCAGATGTAGATAAATTAGAAGAAGAGTTTTCAATTGCAAGTGGAGCAAAGTATGCTATTGGCGTCGGAAGTGGTACAGATGCTTTGTTTTTAAGTTTAAAAGTATTGGGTATAGGAGAGGGCAACGAAGTTATTACAACTCCTTATACATTTTATGCAACTATTGGCGCGATAGTTACTGCCGGAGCAATACCAGTTTTTGCTGATGTAAAAGACGATTTCAATATTGACCCTGCCGAAATTGAAAGAAAAATTACAAATAAGACTAAGGCAATACTTCCTGTTCATTGGTCGGGGAATCCATGTGATATGGAGGCAATTGAAAAAATCGCACTTAAGTATGACTTGCCAGTAGTTTGTGATGCATGTCATGCAATTAAAGCTGAATATAATGGTAAAAAATCAGGAAGTTTAGGAACACTCTCTTGCTTTAGCTTTCATCCCCTTAAAAATTTAAATGTTTGGGGAGATGGAGGAATAATTACTACAAATTCTGATGAGATTGCAGATAAATTGAGATTATTAAGAAATCATGGACTTGTAGGAAGAAATGACTGTAAAATATTCGCATACAATTCAAGACTAGATACAATACAAGCTGTAGTTGCAAGACATTTATTAAAAAATAAGATTGATTTTATTACAGAGTCAAGAATTAAAAATGCTAATTATTTTGATGAAAAATTAAAAAACATCAAACAGATAAAAATTCCAAATAGAGATACTAATATCAAACAAGTATACCATTTATATCAATTTACATGTGAGAGAAGAGATGAATTGCAGGAATATCTTGTTTCAAATGGAGTAGATGCAAAAGTACACTACCCGATTCCAATGCACCTTCAGCCAGCAGCAAATTTTTTAAATCACAATAAAGGAGATTTTCCGAAAGCTGAATATATATCAGAAAATACAATTTCACTTCCAGTACATGAGTTTATAACAAATGAACAACAAGACGAAGTAATTAATTTAATAAATAATTTTTATAATTAAGTATATGCAAATTCCCTTTGTAAATTTAGCAAGGCAATTTAATAATATCGAAAAAGAACTAGTTCAGAATTTTATAGATATTGGTAGAAGTGGTGGGTATATAATGGGAGAAGTCCTTGAAACCTTTGAACAAAACACAGCAACTTTTCTTGAAGTTAAACATGTTTTAGGTGTTGCTGATGGTTCAGATGCACTTTTTTTAATCATGCATGCACTTGGTATAGGAGAAGGTGATGAAGTAATTACTGCCCCTAATTCATTTATTGCTTCTGCTTGGACTATTGTTGCAACAGGAGCAAAGCCGGTTTTTGTTGATGTTGACCAGGATTTAAATATTAATCCGAAATTAATTGAATTAGCAATAAATAAAAAAACCAAAGCAATTATGCCTGTCCATCTTGCAGGTAGGCCAGCTAAAATGGATGAGATAAATGCGATTGCAAAGAAATATAATTTATTCGTAATTGAAGATTCTGCACAAGCTATTGGAGCAAGGTATAAAGGCAAAAGAGTTGGTGGATTATCAAATGCGGCTGGCTTTAGTTTACACCCCTTGAAAAATTTAGGAATCTATGGAGATGGAGGATTAATTGCAACAAACGATGATATTTTATATGAAAAATTAAAAAAGTTGAGAAATCATGGGTTGATTAACAGAGATGAATGTGAAGTTTGGGGATTTAATTCAAGATTAGATACTATTCAAGCGGCTTTTGCAAATACTAAGCTTAAATATCTTGATAAGTGGAACACTAGATGTCATGAAATTGCAACCATTTATAGAAATAATTTAATTGGAGTAGAGGTTCCAGTGGATCAAAAATGGGAATATTGCGTGTATCATAATTTTGTAATTAAGACAAAACATAGAGACTTAATGATGCAATATTTAAAAGATAATGGTGTAGATACTCGAATACACTATCCCATTCCAATTCATCTTCAAAATGCAGCTATAAATTTAGGCTATAAAAATGGAGATTTTGTAAATACAGAAACTTTTTCAAAAACAATGATAAGCCTTCCAATATATCCAGAATTAACAAATGAAGAAGTTTATTATGTGATTGAAAAGATAAATAGTTTTAATACAAAATAGTTATAATGAATAATTTATCGGAATTCCAGATTTCATTATTAGAAAAGATGAAATTAATAAGGTTTGTAGAAGAGGGTATTGCACAAAGGTATCACAATGGGTTAATGAGATGTCCTACACATTTATCAATTGGTCAAGAAGCTGCAGCTGTAGGTGTAGCAGCTGCATTATCAAATAAAGACCTAGCATTAAGTTCACACAGAGCACATGCTCATTATTTGGCAAAGGGAGGTGATGTTAATGCCATGCTTGCTGAAATTCATGGTAAAGCTGCAGGTTGTTGTGGAGGAAAAGGAGGGTCAATGCATTTAATTGATCAATCTGTCGGATTTATGGGTAGCACTGCAATAGTAGGAAATTCAATACCACTAGGTGTTGGTCTAGGATTATCCCTAAAACTTAAACGATCAAAAAATATTTCAGTTATTTTTTTTGGTGATGGATCTACTGAAGAAGGGGCGTTTTATGAAGCGGTTAATTTTGCAATTATTAAAAAACTCCCAGTATTGTTCGTTTGTGAAAATAATTTATACTCTGTATATTCGCCATTAAGTGTTAGACAGCCAGCAAATAGAGTTATTTATAAAATGGTTGAAGCTTTAGGTATGAAGTCCGCTATTGCTGATGGAAACAATGTTGAAGAAACCTATAATCTTGCAAAAAATGCGATTGAAGAGATTCATAAAAATAAAGCTCCATATTTCATTGAATTAACAACTTACAGATGGAGAGAACATTGTGGTCCTGACTACGACAATAATATAGGATATAGAACAGAAGATGAATTTCAAAATTGGAAGAAAAAAGATCCTATAAAATGTTACGAGGAAACACTTCATAAGTGTGGAATTCTTTCTGAAATTGATATTGAAAAAATGAATCAAAGTATTACCATTAAAGTAAATGCTAGTTTCAAATATGCAGAGGAAGCGCCTTTCCCAGATGAATCTATTGCATATAAAGGCCTCTATGCGTAATTAAAATTATAAAAATGAATAGATCAATAACTTTTGCTCAAGCAATAAACGAAGGTTTAAGTCAATCAATGTCGTATGATGATAATGTTATTACTTATGGATTAGGTATTGATGATCCCAAAAGGATATTTGGCACTACAACTGGATTGAAAGAAAAATTTGGTTCAGAAAGAGTATTTGATATGCCAACTTCTGAAAATGCAATGACTGGAGTAGCAATTGGTGCTGCATTGAATGGCATCAGGTCAGTAATGGTGCATCAAAGAATCGATTTTTTTTTACTTGCAATGGATCAGCTAGTAAATAATGCATCAAAGTGGAATTTTATGTTTAATGGTAATGGAAGCGTTCCTATTACCATAAGATTGATTTTAGGAAGAGGTTGGGGTCAAGGTCCTACGCATTCTCAAAATTTTCATTCATGGTTTGCGCATATACCGGGATTAAAAGTTGTAATGCCATCTACTGCTGAAGACGCAAAAGGCTTACTTATTGAAAGTATTTTTGATGATAACCCGGTTTTATTTTTAGAACAAAGGTGGTTACACAACATGAGCGGTGATGTACCTGAAGAAATGTATAGAATACCTTTAAGTAAAGCCAATGTGATAAGAGAGGGAGCTGATGTTACAATTATCGGAATGTCGATCATGACAATAGAAGCAATTCATGCATGTGAGTATTTGAAGAAATTTGGATTAAGTTGTGAAGTAGTAGATTTAAGAACAATTAGCCCCATTGATTGGGATACAATTTATTCTTCTGTAAGCAAAACTGGAAGAATAATTTCCCTAGATAACGGACATGGAAATGTTTCAGTAGCAAGTGAGGTAATTGCAAGAGTAACATCCCAACTATGGAATAAAATGAAGGCCGCCCCAATAAAGTTAGCTATGCCTGATTTTCCAGAATCAACAAGTCCAGCACTTACGAAAAATTATCATATAAGAGCGGAACATATTGTACTATCTGTAGCCGAAATGTTTGGTAAGAGTATTAATATTGAACCGCTTATAGCGGATCGAAATGTACCTCATGATATTCCTGGAAATTGGTTTAAAGGCCCCTTTTAGTTAAAAAAATTAAAATTTTAAATAATATTACTTAAGTTTTAAAAAAAAAAAATGAAAAAAAACGGAATAAATTTAGCATATGCTAACACATTAAGTCCTAGTCCTAATATACTTTGGACTGAAATGCCAGAAGAAGTTAAACTAAAAAAAATAGTAGAACTATTAAATGAGTTAGATGCCAGTTGGAATGAAAAATATAATCTTATATCTGCAAAAAATAATGGCTTCGTAACTATTGATTTTTTAAAATCTATGTCTGTTAATGAAAGATCAAATTATTTATTATCAATTGAGTCAGAATTGTGTTCTAGGCTAGATGGTTCTATTACGATTTGGGTTGCTCCTGTAGGGGACAAAAGTTCATTAAGAAACTTGAGAGGTATTGAAGTAAAGTCGATATAAAAATTAATAATTAAAAAATAAAAAATATGAATCCAAATTCAGTTCAAACAAACGAAGGTTCTTTAATACTAGATTCACATAAACTTTCATACCATATTGATAGAATTAATGCATGGGAAGCTGGAGAGAGAATTGCACCAATTAGTGTTGATATGGCATTAACAAGATCATGTGGAGCAATGTGTTCATTTTGTTATGCTATGATGCAAGAACCCCAAGAGAGATCTTCAATTAAAGTCGAACATTCATTAAATTTATTAGATGATTTTGCAGAGATAGGTGTTAAAGGGGTTTCTTTAATTTCAGATGGTGAGAGTACGTTATCAAAATCATATGTTCCTTTCATACAACATGCACATAATGTTGGAATAAATATAGGTAATGCAACAAATGCATGGGAATGGGAGCCAGAAAAAATCGATCAAGTTTTACCATATATGAGTTGGGTTAGATTTACTGTAGCAGCAGGTAGGCCTGAAAGCTACTCGAAAATCATGTTTAAAGGTCCTGAACATACACACGTTTTTGATCGTGCTATGAAGCATATTAAATATGCTGTGGATTTAAAGAAAAAAAATAACTTAAAAGTGACTTTGGGAATTCAGATGGTATTAATGCCTGAATTTAAAGAAGAAATACTAGATTTTGCAAAACTAGCAATCGATTTAGGAGTAGACTATGGTGTTATCAAGCATTGTTCTGATGATGAATATGGCACTTTAGGAGTTGATTATACAAAATATGATGACATGTACAAATTATTAGAACAAGCCGAATTAATGAGTACTGAAAAAACTAAAATTATAGTAAAATGGTCAAAAATTAAGGAAAGTAAGGCAACATATAATCGTTTTTATGGACCAGCTTTTTTATTACAAATCAGTGGAAGTGGTTTAGTAGCTCCATCTGGAATGTTTTTTAATGCCAGATATTCAAAATTTCACATAGGAAATTTTACTGAAAAAAGATTTATTGATATATGGAAATCAGATGTATATTGGGATGTTATGAATTATTTGGCCTCACCAAGATTTGATGCTCAAAAAATGATGGGAACCCTACCTATTCAGCATTATGTTAGTGTAGCTCTAGATAACCATGTTAAGGGGATACAAAAAATTGAAAGCGCAAAAGGTCCAGAGCCATTACATGTTAATTTTGTTTAATTTTTATTGTGAATTGTATTGCCCCCCTAAATGGCTGGACAGAATTGTAAAAACAATTAAGTCACTAAATTTAGGAAATATGTCAAAAACAAGAAGGAGTTTCTCGGCTTCGGAGAAACTGGCAATCATCAATGAAGCGGATCAATTTGGAGTAAGTGCAACTCTTCGCAAACACAATCTGTCACCCACCGTATTC
>Ga0194118_10005415_pt1 | contig 13331 bp, 15 predicted proteins | sample TA2MahsurfametaG_2_FD_148662 | JGI IMG/M metagenome (GOLD analysis project Ga0194118, IMG submission 148662) | Freshwater microbial communities from Lake Tanganyika, Tanzania - TA2015013 Mahale N5 surface | ecosystem: Environmental > Aquatic > Freshwater > Lake | place: Tanzania: Lake...
TATTATGGTAAGGTTATTTTTTGTGTTTTTAATTTGTTGTGCCTGAGTCAGTAAGGACTAGAAAAAAAACACATTTTTTTCAAAACTTTTTTTCATTTTTCAATTTTGGACATTTTATTTTTGTCCAACTCCCAGAAAAATTCACTTTCCAAAATTGAGTTTTTTTTCAATGTGACTGAAAAAATAATTAAGTTTTATATGTAAATATTTGTTACGATAAATGGTAACAATATTTGTTTCATAGTTTATCTACGAAAATACAAAATATGAATCCATTCTTCTCTACCATCGTTACTGATGAAACATAATCGAGACCCAATTGATGTAATTGTTCTGAAATCTAAAATATACATGGATTGTTTTAGATGTTCAATTTGTTCAAGTATTTCATTTTTAATTTTTTCAGAATAATTCGGATATATTGAAGAACCTAGGTTAAATTGACTAACAAATGTATCAACTACATCATTGTAGGGTCTGTCTGAACCATTAATTTTTAAAGTGTATTTATATTCTCTATTATGATTAAAATCGTAAGCATCCATCACCATTGTTTGTATCTATGTGCTAGAAATAGATATAAACGAAATTCAATTTTTTCTATTATATTGTATATCATTCAATTCATCTTGAGTCAATTGATTTGATTCTTCTTCCCATCCATTACGTGAATGTCTTTGGCAGACATTTTTATAACAATTGAAACACATATCTACAACACAATGTCCAATTGTCCAACCAACACAGAATCCAACTATTTCTACAGCTAGTGTCATAATATTAATATTGTATGAAGGAAAGTATAATATTAATTCAATTTTTTATCCACCACGTAATCGCAGAACGAGATGAATCGTTGAGGATTTTTGAACGTTATAGTCTTCTAATGTTCTCCCTTCTTCTAATTGTTTGCCTGCGAATATCGATTCGCTCCTATACTTTCGTTATAGGTCTGGACTGTATCTTAAGCCTATTCAAGTTGGTTAAACTATCACTATAGACCAATGGCCGTGCGGTCTCTGAGGGATAACCATATTCTAACCATGACGAACTTAGGTTATTTACCCGCGGATTGCCCAATCTTAAGAGTTATTACGATAAATATGGTCATTACCCTATCTATTATTAATAGTTTCCCATTAATAAGACGTATCTTAAGCTCTAAGGGTTTTCCCGACATTATAAGCCATTTCGCATTTGTTATATAACAAATACTAGCCACTGACATAAAAAGGTGTCAAACATTTTGTAACTAAAGCAGAGCCTTTTACTTTAGTTCGATGGCTTTTCTACTCATTTTAATACCTTTTTCTTTTTCAAAATGTTGTTCGATAGGTATTAATTGTGTTCAAGTCTTTGTTGATCTGGGGGGATACCTTCCTTATCCTGAATCTTTTGCTTCACATTGTCTATCGTGTCACTCGGTTCCACTTCCAAAGTGATAGTTTTTCCTGTAAGCGTCTTAACAAAAATCTGCATACTATAACAGAACATAATATTTTTAAGTTGTTTTCAATTATTATTTTTATTATACATATTATTCATATTGTATCCTTATCACAGGGTAGCTAATTACATCTGGATTATACTCCCCTAGAAGCACATTGTAATCAAATGGAACAGTCAAGTCGAATAATCCAGAAGTAGCACACAACCAAACAGGAGTGTTAATTTCGAGTACCATTATCTCTTTTGTTTTCTGATGTATAATGATGTCAATGGAACACATTTCGTAATCCGTATAAAAGACAACTTTATCAATCAATTCATATATTTCTGACAACATTTTTGGTGTAAATTTAAACGAGTATTTAATTGGTTGTGAAGATGTTATGGCTCTAAACTTTTTACCATGAACAAAGCATCTGAACTCATAATATTCGCCAATATTTTGAATATAGTTTCTGAGAATAATTTTACAATTAGGTGACTTGATAATATCTTTTGTTCTTTCTGAACACGAAAGTGAATCTAGTATGCTTTCAACATTGGAAAATGAGCAATCCGGTTTCGACGAACAAGAATCCGTTCTAGCAAAGACACAGGAATTAGGGAATTGTTTAATTCGCTCATTGATGGATTCAGCATCCTGTAATAAATCGTTCATGGTGACTATTTCACTATAAGGAGTTTTTATGTTATATTCGCATAAAATATGATAATATTCCGAAAAATACCATTCGACAACAATTTCATTCAAATTAGACTCAGTTACATCACAATTATAAAACTCCTTGATAAACTTGGAGCAAATATGAAGATGATCTAAACCACAGGTGTTCATTTGTTAGTTCACTAGTTTATATTTATATAAAAATAGATATAATCTCAATTTTTTTCAGATTATACTCGACTCTTTGGTTCCAATTATACTCAACTCTTTGGCTCAACCTTTCATAAAGGTTGAAAAAGAACTTAAAAACAAGGTAACATTAATAATATACTTACATGTCTCTATCATTCGCAATAGTACCATTTTTACGAAGCCATAATAGTTACGCATACGAACTCCAGAATAAAATTAAAAACAATATTATCAGTTATGTTGATGTAGATGTAGATACCGAATATGATGCTCCCTTATCACTGAGAATCAGTGGTTGGAAGCGACAAGAATACAATGTGATCACAATTGATGATGATTATATAAATAATAATAAAATTATTGTGAGATGTTTCGATAAGGGTAGTAAACCAGAAGAGTATGATGTTGAAGATTTTATTGAATTAATCGCTAGTTTCGAAGATACAAATCAAAGTGAGACTAAGACTGAATCTGAGACCGAGACTAAAACCGATGAAAGCAATTGTATAATAAGTTAATGAACTATATTCGATTATTCTATGAAAAAATAATAAAGATTATTTCATAAAATAAATAATGAACAAAAATAGTCGAACATCAGTAATAGTAGAATCGCCAGCAAAGTGTAAAACAATAGAATCATACCTAGGTCCAGGTTACAAGGTTATTGCCTCATTTGGTCATCTAAGAAATATTGTTAGTTTATCTGACATCAACATTGAAAATAATTTCGAGACAAATTATTCATTGATTCAAGAACCGCTTAAATTGAAGCAAGTCGATAAAATCAGAGAAGAAATATCCAATTCAAATGATGTAATAATTGCGACAGATAATGATAGAGAGGGTGAAGCAATTGGATGGCATATTTGCGAATTATTTGGATTATCAGTGACTGATACAAAACGCATCATTTTCCAAGAAATAACAGAACCAGCGATTCAATCAGCCATAGCATATCCAAAAAGACTCGACATGAACTTAATAAGAGCGCAACAAGCCAGACAAATACTGGATTTGTTAGTTGGTTTCACCATATCACCAATATTATGGAACAGCATTTCAAAAAAGTATGATTCCAGTTTATCGGCAGGTAGATGCCAAACTCCAGCACTTCGTCTCGTATATGAAAACTATTTGGAAATAAAAAATAGTCAAAGCAGAATGGTCTATAATGTAAGCGGATATTTTACGAATCACAATTTGCTTTTTACATTGAATAAACAATTTGAAACAAAAGAAGAGACAAATTTGTTTCTAGAAGAGTGCAAGGGGTGGAAATATGTCTGTTCTGTGTCCTCTCCAAAAAAATCAATTAGGAAACCACCAGAGCCATTAACGACATCATCTTTACAGCAATGTGCGTCAAATGAATTACATATGTCACCCAAAGAGACGATGAAATGTGCTCAACAATTGTATGAACATGGATACATCACTTATATGCGAACAGATTCAAAAAAATATAGTGCGGAGTTTATAAAGAAGGCAAAAGACTATATAATGACGACTTATGGAAGTGAATTTGTTAGTTCAGCAATAGATAATATTTCTGATGATAACACTAACACTAACACTAACACTAACACTAAATCTAACACTAAAACTAAGTCTAAATCTAAATCAAATGTGCCTCCGCCTCAAGAAGCTCACGAAGCAATTAGACCAGTAAATATTTCAGTAAAAACGCCTTCTGAAACATCATTAGATAAAAAAGCGCTTAAATTATATACACTAATTTGGGAAACGACTTTGGAAAGCTGTATGACATCGGCACAATTCAATGTAATAACGGCAACTATTTCGGCACCACTCGATACTCAGTTTGTATATAAAACGGAACAACCCATATTCATGGGATGGCAAATAGTTCCAAAGGCATCATCATCTTCGGCTTTAAGTTCAAATAGTTATAATTATTTAATCAGCTTAAAGGCCAACATAATATCCCTACCGAAGAAAATAGAAGCAAAACAGACGCAAACTGATGTCAAGGGGCATCTAACAGAAGCGCGATTAGTGCAAATGTTGGAAGAAAAGGGTATAGGAAGGCCGTCTACATTTGCGTCACTTGTTGACAAAATACAAGAACGTAAATACGTGATTAAACAGAATATAGAAGGAAAAGAAATAGATTGTGTTAATTATGAATTGGTAGATAAGGAAATAAAAGAAATTGTGTGTAAAAAAGAAGTAGGTAATGAAAAAAATAAGCTAGTAATTCAGCCATTAGGAATAATAGTGATAGAATTTTTATTAAACCATTTTTCAGATTTTTTCAATTATGGATATACAAAGACAATAGAAGATAAATTGGATATAATAGCAAAGGGTGACATAGAATGGTTTAAATTATGTTCCGAATGTTATGAAGAATTGATAAAATTGACAAAACAAGAAGGGATTAATCAGAAATATAGTTTAAAAATTGATGACAACAATAGTTTAATTATTGGAAAATATGGTCCGGTGATTAAAAATATTGATAAAAATAATAAGATATCATTCTTACCAGTTAAAAAGGATTTTGATATTAAAACAATAGAAACCGAAGATATAAAAATTGAAGATATTATAGATGAAAGTGGCAAGCAGAATGGGGCAATTGGTAAGTATAAGGGTAAAGACCTGTATCTGAAAAAGGGCAAATATGGTTTATATGCTCAATGGGGAAGTGAAAGATGCTCCCTGAAAGAGTTTGGTAATAAACCCTTGGCGGAGATAAAGTATGTAGATGTTCTGAAATATTTGGAAAAGGATGATTTGTTAGATCCAGAAAAACCAATTGGAATGGTAAGAGAACTAACAAAAGATATAAGTATTAGAAATGGCAAGTGGGGCGATTACATATATTATAAGAAACGTGGTGTTAAAAAGCCACTATTTTTGAAATTAACTGGATTCAACATGGATTACAAAAAATGCGACAAAGAAGTGTTACTGAATTGGATAACAAAAACAGCCTCTGAGAAAGGTTGAAAGTTTGGGTAAATAGGTTCAATGTTTATCATGATAGTTCCTAGTGGATTGAATGTTTGGCTCAACCTTTCTTAAAGGTTGACTAAATAGGTTCAATGTTTATCATGATAGTTCCTAGTGGATTGAATGTTTGGCTCAACCTTTCTTAAAGGTTGACTAAATAGGTTCAATGTTTATCATGATAGTTCCTAGTGGATTGAATGTTTGGCTCAACCTTTCTTAAAGGTTGACTAAATAGGTTCAATATTTGGCTCCACTTTTTACAACTTCGTAAGAAAGTTTGACTAAACATACTTACTACTATACGCCTGATTTTGACCTAAATCATATGCATTTCTAATACTATACGAACGCTCCTGTTGCGGTCTAAGAAGATTAAACTCGAGCATAAATGTAAACTCAAATTGTCCAAACTCAACTAATCGGCCATTATGGTATCGAAATTTAAATTTCAATTTGCTTATTCTTTCAGCAGGTGGATTCCAATACTTATATGGCCCCATTTCGCTGTCAAACCATTGTGAGATTGGCGTTGTTGGAACCGCAATTTTAGCAAATGCCGAATTAACTACACCATTTGTCTGATTATTATGAACAGTATAATTTGAAAAGTTCCACGGTGATGTTTCATCGATACAATTCATTCCATCAACTTCCATATAAATATAAGATGGTCCCATAAAACTGATTTTATATGGAGCTTGAAGAAAATAAACTGTCGCACCCTTTAATGTCGGTAGTAACCAAAATCCATTATCACCTGAACCCAGAACGGCGTCACCATAAAAAAATCGAGGAACAGTAACACCGCCAACATTTGTAATATCACTAGGTTCGAAATTAGGCTGGCTAGAATATTCCGCAGTATTGTATGAGTAAGTGTCACACCGACTGAAACCTAAGTAAGCTGGCAATCCCCAATTAGCCCATTCTGGCAACGCATTTTTGCGAACACAACTAACATCATTCGTAACAGTTTTACTGATAACGGAAGAAGCATTTGTTAACACAAATTTATCCGCAGTATTTCCAAACCACAACTTCTGTGACACAGAATTATAAACTATTCTGAATCGATTGTAACTAAAAAATTCACTCTTAGCTACAGCATATTTTACAGAGTTCTCTGGCTCATTTAGAAAAGTGTTTATAGCATCTGTAATACATGTATTAAACTTATTTGTTAGTTCAGTTGACATCTGGTCAGGGTTGTAGAACCCAGGTTCAATAACTACGATAAATTCAGTATTGCTATAAGAATATAATGCTGCAAATATGGCTTCAGAAACAGGGTCGCTAAATTGATGTTCACCTGGATTATAAAGTTGAACAAACTTGAAGGTCATTGTTACGTTATATGTGGATACAGAAAAAACATTATAATTCGCCGGAAAAGACCACGAATAAAGTCTAGCAGAGGCAATATTTAATAATTCTTGTGGCAACATGATTTCAAACTCGGCAGAATTGGGATATTTAGAAAAATCGCGGTCTTCTGAATGAATAGACACATATTTCTTCTCATAAAAATACTGATTGGAATTATTAATAAGTGGATGATTATTATATACGTTATTCATATATTATAATCGATATTTTTTTTATATTATAATTTTGTTAAATATATTAGAAACTTATTTTTATACATATTATAGTATGTATGGAGCAAATTATAATGGAAAACAGCCAAACAACACGTCATATATAAAAAACTTTATTTATGGTGTGCCATTAAACTTATGGAAGGTTCTCAGTTATACTAAGCCTGATGGCAATGTGGCATCTGTAATTACAACAGCATCAGATAATTATGAAAGTTTATATATCAAGGGAGACATATATTGTGATGGAAATATAATTCAACCATCTGATTCTAAAATAAAGAAGGATATATGTTCTTTGACTGAAGAACAAACTAACAAATTGCTTCAATTAAAAGTAATTGAATATAAGTTAATAAATGATGATTCGGCGAAGAAACATTATGGTCTAATTGCTCAAGAATTGGAACAAGTGTATCCGGAGTTAGTTCAAGAAAAACCAGTTGAAAATGGTGAGATGCTAAAGTCTGTTAATTATTTAGAGTTGATTCCAATATTGTTACGGAAAATACAGATAATGCAAGAAGTGATAGATTCACTGGAACAGCAAATAGGTAAATAGGTAAATAGGTATATGTAATATAATAAGTAACAAAATTATATAGTTATATATTATATTACAATGTTCGATGCTTTGGAATTGAAAACAATAATGAATGTGCCATTTACTATTATAATAGCATCTTTTATCATCATTGTTATTACAACAAGTATGACAGATTCAAACGCATTAAGTGCTTTAATAGGTGGATATTCTGGTTATTTACTGGGAATGTTATTTGTAGTAATATTGAGCCAAATGTTTATGAAGACTGGATATCTTGAAATATTTCCAATGTTAGTTACAATTATTATAACTGGATTTTTATTATTCTATTTAGGCACATATTTTGACAGAATAGCTAGTGGAGAAATATCATCTTATTATTACAATTTTTCTATATTATCTACAATATTTTTGTTAGTTCAAACAGCAATTATTTTTACTTCTTTATTCAGCAATTTAAATAGCAATAGCAATAATAGCGGAAACATAAAAATATTTTCTGACACTACATTCTCGGTCTTAGGGTTATTAGGTGTAATTAACTTTTTGTTAGTTCTAACGATTGGAATAATACTAAATTATTATTCAACACAAGGTTAAATGTTAAATACAAGGTTAAATGCTAAAAGCTAAAGAATTACAAACTTATAAGTCAAACCATAACTAGTGTCCGATTCCCATATCCCAGCAATTTTCAAAAGAAAATTATTATTTCCAATTTTGCTAACATTTTCAGAAAATACCTTAATAGTTCCGCTACATAATTGCTCAGACACTTTAAAACTAGGTATTTTATCTGACAAATTCATTTTTTTTAATATTCCTTCTTCAATGTTCTTTATTTTTGTAATCAATTCTTTGTGAGTTTCTGTGTTGAACGAACATTTGATTTTATTATAATACTTATCAACCACATTACAGTTGATCGGCAAATTAATGTAAATGCCATTTAAAATAAATTGAGGTGTAGAATAAATAAGTCTAATAAAATTGCTATCATTCATAATATTATTTTTAATTGGCTCACAAAAATAAACATAATCAATATTGTATTGTTCAATATCCATAATCAATAAACAAGAGTTCATGTGTTACTATATTAATATTATGATTATGTTTAATATATAATTAAATTAAAAATAATAAGATAAAGAAAAAGTAATTAATATAAATAACTACATATGAAATTTTTAGAAACGCACTTTGAAGAATATACAAACTCAGTTACAAAATACAATTTACATCCAAAACTGGAAAAATATTATGAAAAATTGCCGAACAAAATAGATGATTTGTGTAATTTAATTTTCTATGGTCCAAATGGCGTAGGAAAGTATAGTCAAGCATTACATGTAATAAAAAAATATAGTCCAACAGAGTTGAAATATGAAAAGAAACTAACAATTGTTTATGATAAAAAGCAATACTATTTTAAAATCAGTGACATACATTTTGAGATAGATATGTCGCTATTAGGTTGTAATTCAAAATTATTATGGCACGAAATATATCAACAAATAGTAGATATTTTGTCAGCTAGAACTAACAAAACTGGAATAATAATGTGCAAAGAGTTTCATAGCATACATAGTGAATTGCTCGACAATTTTTATAGTTATATACAGAACAATAATTCAAGTCATATTAATATTAAATACATATTACTTACAGACCATGTTAGTTTCATTCCGAATCTAATATTGAATGGTTCTGAAATAATTAATATTCCGAGGCCAACAAAAAGCGCTTATTCAAAGTGTTTAAATAAGAAGCTGGCATCCAATTTGAAGTTAGATATGATATCAAACATAAAGAACTTGAATATTAGTGATGAAGCAATTGTACCGCATAAAATAATTTGCGACAAAATAATAAATGAAATGATTCAGGTGGAGAATATAAAGTTTTTACATTTCCGCGATTTATTGTATGATGTTTTTATTTATAATTTGGATATAACAGAATGTGTGTGGTATATAATAACTGAATTGAGTAGACAGAAAAAAATTAAAGAATCCGATAGAACAAAAATATTATTGAAGACATATAATTTTTTTAAATATTATAATAATAACTATAGGCCAATTTATCATTTAGAGAGTTTTCTGTTTAATTTAGTAAAGGTAATTCATGGATACAAATGAAGAAATGACTATCAATGAAGCATTTGCTGAATTAGAGATATCTTTGGATAATGTTGAACTAACAAAAATAGACAATGAGTATTTGAAAAAGCAATATCACAAAATGGCGCTAAAATGGCATCCAGATAAGCACAACAATAATCAGAATCAGAATCAAAATAATTTATTAATAGATGCTAATAAGAAGTTCCAGAGGATAAACGAGGCATACACTTTTTTACAGAATGAGTTTAAAATACTTAATGGGGATCAATTTGTTAGTTCATCTTCTTCAAAAAAGACAAAAAATAACTTTGATTCTAATAACTATATCAATATTCTGAATAATTTTATAGCATCTTTGTCGCGACACGAAACCAATGAAGATATATTTAAGGAAATCATTAACAAAATTGTATTAGAATGTAATAATGTTACTGAATCATATTTGACACAGATTTTTACAGACTTAGATAAGCATAGATCTATAGAGTTGTATCAAATTTTATACAAATATAAGCACATATTATATTTAAGCAATTCCTTATTAGAACTTGTTAGTTCAACCATTAGAGACAAATTCAAAAATGATGAAGTAATTATTCTGAGACCAAAGTTGGCGGATGTATTGAATAACAGCATTTATAAGTTGAATATAAATGATAAGTTATATTTGGTTCCGCTTTGGCATAATGAGTTGTACTTTGATATAACACCTGATTCTAATTGCAAAGATTGCAATTCTAACACTGAGTTAATTGTCATTTGTCAGCCAGAAGTGCCATCTAACATTTGTATTGATGACAATAATAATATAATTTATGAAAAAAATATTAATATAGATGATGAACTTAGAAACATAATAAAAAGCAATTTTATTCATATTGAAATAGGTGACAAATGGTTTTCGATACCTTCAAGCCAATTATATTTGAAAGAGGAGCAAATATTCAAATTCAAACGCCAGGGAATTACAATGGTATATGAAAAAGATATATATAATGTCAGTAATCGTTCAGATATAATAGTAAAAATAAAATTGATTTAATAAATAGTAATGATGACCAATTGTAACTAACAAATAACAAACAATGTCGAATCCAACTGAACTAATTTATGTAGGTGATTGTAACAAATTGCTTGAAAAGTTTATGAAATCGCGTTCAAAAATGGTTGAAGTCAAACGTGATGAATTGAAAGTAAAAAAAGGCACACAACAATTATTATTTCCTGTTCAAGAGTGGAGATATTATCCATTACATTTTGAATGTAAAAATGCTCCAGAAGGAGAATATATTGCTGGTGACATTTTTGGAGGACATGGAATCATCAAAAAGTGTTACACCGACCGAAAAGAAAAATGAGACAAAAATGTAATAAAAACATCTTACTTAATTTTATATAATGCGGATTAAATTAAGTGAAAAATACCAAAAAGAAAGAGAAGAAATATGTAATAAAATTATTACCATATTAGATTTAAAAGAAGATAATACTATTTTACTTTGTGATTTAGATGAAGATGTAGAAAAACAAAATAAAATATTAGATTTAAAAGAAGAAATACAAAAATATTTTGCTTGTTCTACTATTTCTTCTTTCAAACCAAATTTTGAATGTAAGCGTCCTTATTTAAATATTATTAGAAGTATTCTACGACAACAAGATTATATATTTGAATGTGGAACAACTTTTACAAAAGTAGAAAATGGTATTTATAAAACTTCAACAAAATATAAAATATTTAGGAATAATTAAATAATTTAATTTATAAAGTAAATTATTTAAAAATAAAATCTTTAGTAAATATATAGAATGGTGAAAAAGAAAAAGAAAGAAACATTCAAAACTTTTAGAAATTTAGAGAAATCTAAATTCAAAACCATCAAAACAACGCTCAAATCTGTTTTATTGAAACATAGTGAAGTTCAACCGCTTATTACTAATTTGGTTTTTGAAATAAATGATTTGGTTATTCATACTTATCAATTTATTAGATTATATATTTTGTATTGTTTTCATAATAATTTAGTATTCCCTATTTTTGATGATAAATTCACTTTTGTAAAATATTGTATCAAAACATTAGGAACAAAATCTAATAGCGGTAGAAAATCCAAAGATTCGCAACTTTTGGATACATTAAACAAATTTTATCTCAAGGAATATCAACCTTTACTTAACCATACCAAAACCAATTTAGTGAATAAATCTCATTTGGTAGACATTATAGCAGAGCAAATTCAAGTTTGCATTTCTACAAATATACAAGAACATTTTATTCAACATTTTCTTCGTTTTATCAATAAAACTACAAATGAAATCATAGAAGACAAAAAAGAATTGTTCGAATTGAAACATAAACTGCTTATGTTAGAAGAAACAAATGAAAAATTTAATGTATGGAAACTTACTCATTTACCTAATATTTTACCAACAAATATTAAAAAATCTATTTACTATGATGTAAAATCAAGGCAATTTGAATATTTGAAAGGATTGTTGTATATGAATTCTGTTTTAGAAATACAAGAAAATAAGTTATTTCAACCTTTGCCATTACGAAATAATATTATACCAAAAAATATTAAATTTGATAGTTCCTGTATTGCTGAATTATTTTGTCCTGAAAGTGAAAAGAAAGGAGAAGTTCTAAAAAAAATTACGAATTATCAAAATGTATTATGGTGTAGTTTATTAAATATGAAACATAAATTATTCAAAAATAAGCATTATACTTTTCATAATGAAATAACTACAGATGGTATTAGTTGTTCTTTATTGTTTATAAGGAAAGATTGTAAAGGAGAAGAAAATAAAAACAAACAAATAAATAGTGAAGATTATGAATATATTAGTATTGAGGAATTAGATAATCAACAATTAGACAATTTGAAATCAAGAAATATAGTAGGGTTAGACCCTGGTAAGCGTTCTTTGGTTTATATGATGGATGGAGAAGGCAATAAATTACAGTATACAGCACCTCAAAGAAAAAAGGAAAGTATGGCGAAACGAAACCAAATTATTCTACAACGAGAGAAGAAAAATAACGAGATAAATGAGTATGAAAATGTATTGTCTTTACAAAATAGCAAATCAGTAAATTATAATAGTTTCAAATCTTATTTAGTTGAGAAAGACAAGTTGAATAAACAAACAACCGAATTTTACAAGAAGGAGGTATGGAGAAAAATGAAATTTAGACAATATAGTTATGGTAATAAATCAATAGATATATTTTTGAATAACATAGAATATACATTTGGTAAAAACTCTTTAATTTGTTATGGAAATTGGAGTAGGTCTTCTCAAATGAAACATTTTATGCCGACAATGAATAAAGGATTAAGGAAACTAATCCATAAAAGATATGATACAATTACAATAAACGAATGTAATACAAGTAAGAAATGTTGTGATTGTTTTCAAGATTTGAAACATTATAGAAACAAGGAAAACAAAGAGGAATTTCGTCTTTTAGTATGTTCTAACTGCGTGAGTTGCGAAAACAAAAAAATCGTATTTAGAACACGAGATGCTAATTCAGCAATAAATATAATGAATTTGGGAAAATGTTGGATATATAAACAACACAGACCAAGTGAGTTTTGTATTTCGTCTTTCACCTCTTCAATAAACAAAAAAGAAGAGGAAAAAGTAAGACCATCAGTTGATTTTACGGAAGGTAATGCTTCCAGCTACCGAAATTTAGGATGAGTTTGTCTCATTTTTCTTTTCGGTCGGTGTAATATTTATGCTTATTATTATTTACG
>Ga0194118_10005416_pt1 | contig 13321 bp, 23 predicted proteins | sample TA2MahsurfametaG_2_FD_148662 | JGI IMG/M metagenome (GOLD analysis project Ga0194118, IMG submission 148662) | Freshwater microbial communities from Lake Tanganyika, Tanzania - TA2015013 Mahale N5 surface | ecosystem: Environmental > Aquatic > Freshwater > Lake | place: Tanzania: Lake...
TGCCTGCTCTTTAATGCTAATGAGCACCTACTAGAGACAGTGGATGCATTCGCAATCACGCGCACACAGCTTGAGTGTCGCACCACTAATGAAACCGCTGCGCACTGGGTTGAGTTGACGAGCACTTTCGTCGATCATCAAGTCAACACGAGCCGAGTCAAGATCGCTCTCCCGAACTATGAACCTGCCTATTTTGTGGAGGATGAGTGGCCTGTGACTGAGTTGTAGGAGGAAGGCAACCGCGATGAGGTGACTGTGTTGGGATTTGCACCTAGGGGCTACTATAACTACGAGCCTGTAATTGAGTTGACTGTGCACACTGACGCGAAGGAAAAAGTTACTTGTCGCTACGGAAAACAGAAAGTTGATTCTTATGATTCAGTTTGCAAACTTGACCTTAGTCGTTCATCTGAATCTATATTGATCAGAGATGGTCTTTAATTGGAGATTGGCACTCTTAAGACAACTTTACGCTTTATGCGATGGCCCACGATCACAAATGTTCAAAAAGTTTAGGAAGGCGTCTATCTTTATGGTACAGGCTTTTGGAGCCAAACTTAATGTTTATTCAACAGCGAGGAGGTTCCAGCCACTTACATTTCCTCAGAGCTCCTTCTTTGCGAAGCTTCAACGAATAGAGGTGCTTGGCAAGTATCCCAAAACGGATGGCAATTCACAGCGGCTTTTAGTGTGTACCCTGACTTCTTTGAAGTTAAATAGATGTGGCCACGAACTGGCCTAACATTTGGTAATCACACGCTTGTGTAGATAGATTTTTAAACTAATGTGACGGAGTGGGACTTTTGGTGTGATTTTGGAGGCGTTAACTAGACGAAATTAGAGAAGGTGTCTGAAAGTAGGGCTCAGTGCTACGTGCCGGCGACCAGGTACACAGGCTCCGTAGAATTCAAAATTTTGACAGCGCCAGGTATCGATTTATTGCAATTAAGAGACCTTTAGTGGCGCTATTTGGACAATATTGAAGATCTCTATTTATCACGAAAAGTTGTGACACTGGGTGATGAGCTATTCTTGATCGGTCGTAATTTCGATCAAGAGATTCAGTACTAAATTTGTTGTGGGAATCAGACATCTAAACAGCAAAATTGCTTCGATACTTAGTGGATTAATACCACCAGACTTCTTGTGCAGGTAACCCAAGTAAAGAGGTCGGAGTTAACGAGTTTTACAGTAAAAATAAAAGGAAATGAGACTGACATGTCGTGGAATTTCAACTCTCTGCTCGTTGTCATGGAAGAATAGCCCAAAATCACTGGTTAGTAGGTGACGCAACTTGTAGGTGGATTGATGATGGTCGACTTCTAGATTAGAAACTTCCTGGTCCATATCTTGCCTTTAACTTGCGTGTAAGCTTCTAAATCTGTAAAAGCTTGGATAAGTGAGATTTAAAATGGATATAGCAACGTGAAATGCACAGACTTAAGCTATGGAGCTGGTTTCATTAGCTTAGGCGAGCTAATTATACCTTTCTCAGTTGAAAAGAGCATTGAACTTGCCATCAACAAAGTGCAGCCAAAACTTATGCTCAAAGGCTACAGTAGCTATGTGTTCAGTGTTCAAGGTTAACTTAACGAGCACATGATTTGTCTTTTCTTGAATGACTCAACACAGGTATTTGCTTCTTAGATCATCAACTCCCGTTGCTATCTGAATGTGACAGGCGCATATGACAAGCTGTAGCTTTAGATCTGGGAGTCTGAAAAGAACACAAAGCTCTTCCTGACTTAACTTACGTTTAGTAGCACGTACGGTCCCCACTTGATAAGAATCACGCCAGAGTACCTCTATACCAACAATACACATATTCGCTTGCTTGGGTATGGCTTCACTCGCAGTTGTTAATGTGTTTGGGGATCCCCTACTCTGAATTCAACATCGATAGCTGAGTTCATCGATGCAGAGTAAGTGATCTGTTAAGTTGTAGATTTGGACTTGATTGGAAAGCGAGTTATCGCTGGAGTCACTGTGCAGGTCGTCGTTGAATGTCAGGGTTACGAGCCAACAGACAGCCAAATTCTGCTTATCAAAGATCGATTCTTGATTTCGCACATAAATGAGGTCGATGAGTACACGCCGAGCATCGTTGTCAATGGGAACCTCTTTGTGCAAGGACTTCAGTGTGAACTCTCATTAGAGGGAGTTGTGACATTGACCGACGCAATCTATCAAAGCTAGTAGAGACTTATTTGCAAAATAAGTGAGAGGGTTGACTTATTTTTGAGACCTATTTAGTATGCAACGTTGCGACTAAAACACATCCATTATGATAACTAGACTGAAATCACGTATACCTAGCAAGCCTAGGTCACTTTCATACAGAAACCGACCATTTGGTAGAGTAAGACCTTGCCGTTCCTAAACGATGTCAACAGTACATTAGTGCTACACGCCTCAAAAGAGATCACTAATGCAACTTGTTAGTTTAAGTCACATACTGGCTACTACTTTAGTGAGTACAATTATTAGGGGCACAGACAAGGTCGCTGTTTGTTGCCGTAGATCATCGGGAGTTTGGAGACTTTGCAGGTAAATTTGAGGCAGGAGGTGGGCGATAAGTACGTTTTCACAAATTGGCTTGATGTTTAGTTGATCAACAAACCTTACATCCAATCACTGTGGCCTGTATACACTCCTTGTGCGGAATCTAATAAAATAACAGTGTACGGTGGTAACTTATACAACGGAAACCAAATATACTTCAATCAGGCTATCTACTTACCACTTACAATCGTATCCGCACAAGAAGCCTACTTTATGACTCCAGCAAATTATGACACAGAGCAAATTGTCTCCATCCAACTTTTTAACATAATTCACCTCAATATGATCCACCGACCCTCTATCACAAAACTAGTGCCAGACCACATCTCACAGCTCAACACGCATGTGGTAACATTAATTGGCCGCGGCTTTACAACATTCACAAGGTGTTTCGTGGAGACGGACCATGAGGTGGAGACAAAGTGGCTGACAAGCGAAATGATCCAGTGCACTGTGACACCCTAAGATTTTGCCACGAAATTTATCGTGAACGCTGAGATGCAAATAAGGATACACCTGGTCGAGCGAGAGTAGTATTTGTCTAATTTTGTCTTTATCAAGATTGATGCTAAGGCTTACGTCTATTAGATCAATCCTGCGATTCTAGCTGAGGATACCAGGGAAGTAAAAGTGTACGTGTCAGGTGCTATGAACAGGACATTCCAATACTGCAAGGCAGGAATCTAGCAAGTTGTAGAAGTCTTGCGCGTCACAACTGAATCAGTATAGTGCCCTACAGGTGATATACCTCTTTATGAATCAAGTGTCGCCAATCCCTATGTGCTGCCAACTGATTGCGATAAGGAGGCACAAGTCTACGTTTGTGAATTTACTTTGCCTGCTGGCTAATATGAGATAGAGATGATGGATGAGGCAGGTGATTTTTCTGAGACAGTCTCTGGCGTTAACTTGCTGACTGTCTTTAAGACACCATCCTTGCAAAAAGTTAGAGTACCGGCTCTTCCGATCGATACAATGTCGCAGGTGGAAGCTCTTGGCAGTGATTACCCTAGCGGGTATGTATATGAGTGCATTTTCAGCAAAAAGTTTGCTACCCGTAAGTATAGATCTGCTGCACAAAGAGTATCTGCGACAAAAGTCGTTTGCAATATGCCAGACCTCGGACTTTATTAGAGAACATTCTAAGCAGTCTAACTCATTATATCGAGAGGCTAATCTGAATATCTTGTGCAGGAGACAGTAAATTTTATTGTTTACCCTGTGCCAGAGATCAGCTAGATACAGCCGAGCACAGGCTTAGTGACCGGCAACACAAAAGTAATCATACACGGACGACACCTAGACTACTCATTGGGTGGAATTTATTGCAGATTTGGCACAACAATCGTCTCGGCTCGCATCATAAAACAAGGCGAATCGATCGTGTGCTATACACCAGAGTCTGATGCTGGAGCAACGTCAGTGAATTTAGCACTTTCCCTAAACAATAGAGAGAACTTTCACGTTAAAGCAACATTTAGGTATTTGCCAACAGACCTTGACATTAGAGCTGTGGAGCCAGTTGCTTAAGATTTTCTCGCTGTGAGAACAGTGAGTATCCGGGCGGCTGACCTGCCTTTCGATAGGACTAAAGTGGCCTTTTGCAAATTCATGTTCACTGATAAAGTCGACTACGTAACTATCGGAAACGTCGTTTCAACAGACCTAGTCTACTGCGATGCCAGGGGACACTTCAACTATGATGAAGCTGCAAAACTTGCTCTGTCATTTAATGGCCAGCAATATCACACTCCAGTGACAACTCTAAAGTTTTTCAATGACGATAGACGGCGATTTAATATGACACAGTTTACTGATGCACGCTACGGCGATATTTTGGCACTATAGGGTGACACTTGTCCTCGAGTTAACTTAGAAGTGGGCAAGCGATTCCAATAGAAATTCAGAGCCACCCTCTAACAAGACATGTATGTTCTGATCAACGTCACCAGTGATCTTGCTACTTTACCACCCTTGTTGACGGAGGCTGACTTTGCAGCATAACTGACGGAGTATCAATCTGAAAATCAGGAGCAACTATAATTCTCAATCGGCAACAATGATGTTTGGTTCCTATACTTCAACGATAAGGAACTGATGCCGCTTGTCGAAGTTTACTAGCAGCTGTTTGGGCTTTATTAATGGCTGCAACTCTATTCCGATCAAGTGTTAGCATGTCAATACGACTGTCGCATCATGATAACGATCAAGCTGTACGATGATGCCGCGATCAGTGTTTCCGATGCCTCACTAGCAGAAATGACGTGTCAACTTGGCTCGAGGCACTTGTAAGACCACGTGAGCAGAAACGAGACTCTCACTGTAGAGTGTTTGATGCCAAGGTATCAGACTAGGGTTCAACCGTAGAAGTTGTTCACCTAAGTCTAGATTGAATAGATTTATCCCTCTTTTGCCTTCATAGACGATGTCAACATAACGACGTTCGTACAAGCATCCCCCTTATACAATATCAGTACACTGGTATGCAAGTGGCAGGATGTGGTGACGCCTGGCACATATGTTTTGACTGAGCAGGGTGGGCGAATTAAGTGCACAGTTGCTTCTTTCTTGTACCTTCAGATCTAGTAGGACGGGGCTTTGCCCTCTGAACAGCTGATCAAATTTGAAGTGTCGATGGATCAAGGGCGCACATTCAGCACCAGTGGCACTTTGTTCTAAATTCTCAAAAGAGATCAGTTCTTAGACAAATGGCCCAGAGTATGGCCAATTCGAGGCGGCACAATCATCTTCATAACGCTTTTGGATTTCCCAATCATAAACGATTAAATACCTCCGTCAAGTTGCTTATTCCCTGGCTACGAAAATTCACAAGAGGGTCTTGTACAGGCCACATATATCAATAGAACCACTGTGTCTTGTGAATCTGTCCCACTCAATATCTCGGATCGGGCTATCCAGAGTGGCCGCATGGTCGATTCACATATGTACGTAACGGCAAAAGTCGCCTTGCAGATGTTAGGCAACAAGCATGTTTATGAATTCTTGTTTATTTACATGAAAGACCCTTAGATCAGAGAAATAATTCCACAAAACATCTTTTTCTAACAAACGGATACATCTAGGCGAGTTTTGGTGATAGGCCAAAATTTCTTACCGCTCGATGAGACCTTCTGCAAAATTGTTTTCCCTAATGTAGTCAGGGAATTTTAGGGCTACTATGTAAATAACTACACGATCGCTTGTGATGTACCAATGCCTTAGCCACATCCACTCCCCTATGAGAATTATACGAACAAAGTCCAGTCATTTAATTAGTTCATTACTGCGTATAATGAGACGTGGTTACCTCTCAATTTATCACTACAAATTTCATTTAATGGCAAGCAGTAATATACAGAGACCGCTGTGCGTTTCTTTTACTCGCCACGTGACACCATTTATCATATGTATCCGTATCGTCAGTATGTTACAGGTGATGCTTTGATTAAAGCATATACAAGCTACTTTTTTGATAAATCATACAGAAATGCTGTGTGTAAGTTTGAGATGACTACGAAATCAGGCATAAAGAAAAACGCAATCGTTGAGATTCTGAAATATGATGACGAGGGAGTTTATTGTAACTTGCCACCAGCTTATGTGATCGGGCCTGAATTCGCAGTGGAAGGCGGCGATGTTAATTTTAGCGTCTCAAGCAACGGTGAGGACTTTTCAAATATTTTGCTCTTCAGGTATTTCAAGATAGTAAAAATAGAAAAAGTATTCCCGGTTTACGTACTCATGGACTAGAGAGTCAGAGTTAAGATCACGGGTTCGGGATTCTACTCAGTCGCAGACACAGGTCTTCTCTTCGTCAGGTTGACAAGACTCGAATCAGAACCAACGGACTCGCCCTTGTCGACAATTGTGACTGAGACGGAGTGGGTCGATGAAGGTACTGTTTACTTTATTTTCCCAGCACACATATTTAAAGATAAGGACTGGTTGCTTCTCGAACTGACATTTGATAATATAACGTGGGCTGTTGCAAATACGGACCGCTTGGCTGTCGTCAAGTAACCTGAGCTAACATAGGTTAGACCTCTATTCAGCTACGTAAATAGAGCTGATAACGAGGTTTTCCTTGAAGTTGGCGAACTTCCAGACGTAAGAGGCGGAGATATTTGGGATACTTCGCTTTACAACTACCTATGGTGCAAGTTCCAGACTCCTTTAAATCAAACAACCATGGTTGAAGCCTACTTTATTAATAAAACAATGATCGGGTGCACTTTGCCAATCTTCGGTTAAGCTATGACTCTTATGTGTGACTTGTCGTTTGATAACGGCAACACATTTGCGAAGTAACCGATACCGATGTACATCGTTGATGCTCCGGTTATTAGAGAATTCAACAACACAGAGTATTACTACACATTTAACGAGCAGGTCTTTATAAAGATAACAGGTCTTAATTTGGATTAGACTGGACACGTCTATGTAAAAGTCAACGATACTTCATAAATGATTGAGATACCGAGGCACAGCGGCTAAAACTACATCGTTTTTTAAATGCCTGTTGGAATTGAGATTGGCAAATACATAATTTAGATTTCGACCGATGGGGCGTGGTTCTTGCCCTTTGATGATACCTGGTAAGTAACAGTCCTGAAGTGTCCGAACGGCTACACTTGCAGCTAAGAAATCAAAACGATTTGTCCTAAAGGTTTCTACTGTCCCTATGATACCCTGCAGACCTTGGAGCCACTTGAGTGTCCTTTGGGTATGTTCATGGAGGAAGAGGGTGCAGCTGTATGTGTCCCTTGCAGAGAAAACCATTGGTGTCCCAATATCGCGCTCAAAACACCGGTTTTCTGCCCTGTAGGCTGGCTATGCTAAGCCTAATCCTTATATACGAAGATTGACATGAAAGAGTGCCCTGAGGGTCACTATTGTCCCTCTGGCACCACTACGTTTGGATTTGACACACTCTGGAGTGAAAATAATATGAGGGCATGCCCTAATGGCTACTACTGCCCGAAAGGAACAGGCGATATTTTCCATATTGCAAGTAATTTTACAACGCCCCAAGTGTGTAAAGATGGGTTTATCTGCGGACAGTCAGTTTTTTATGAAAACCTCAATGCAACAACTGGTTCAATCAGCTAATTTGGTATCTCTCAATGTTTGCCTGGACACTTTTGTCAACGAGGAAACATGACCATTTGTCCTGTTGGCCACAAGTGTCCAGGTTATTAACTAAATCAGCCTGTACCCTGCTAGCCTGGACAGTTCTAATCAGGTAATAAGTCTTCGACGTGTGATTTGTGTCCCGCTGGAACATTTTGCTTTTTTGAAGCGATGAAGACCCCTATAAAATGTAAGCCAGGCTTCACATGCCAACTAGAAGGTAGTCAGATCCCAGCTCAGCTCTGCCCAGCTGGCTCGTTCTGTACGATTGCAGTTCTAACCAATCAAACTAACTCAACAGTGACTGAAAAGGTGAAGCCTATTATGTGTTACCCTTAAACTTACTGTTTGGCTGGTGCATACACACCAATCGTCGATCCGATGAATCCATAGGCTGCTCAAGAGTGTATCGCTGGTACTTTCTGTGAGGCTGGTTCTGCATCTCCTGAGGGTAAAGGTAAATGTTAGAAGGGCTTTTACTGTCCTGCCAATGCTCAAGAAATGAAGCCGACTGACCCAGGGCATTTTGCAGAGGGAACTGGCAACGTCGAATAGGAGGAGTGCAGACCTGGAACATACTAGGATGAAATCTAGCAGGAATCATGTAAAGAATGTCCTGTGGGTCACTATTGCCCCGATTCTAAAATGGTAGCACCGAATCCCTGCCAGCCAGGCACTTTCTCACAAGCTATGGGCTTAACTTAATGCTCAAATTGTCCCTTGGGAACTTACAGCGATCGTTAAGGAGTGACGAGGGAAAAAGATTGTATAAAGTGTGAACCAGGTTATGTTTGCACTTAAACAGGTCTATCAAAAATGCAAATGGCTTTAGGGTGTCAGGAGGGATACACTTGCGGCTATGGTACCACGACTACCGTGATGTTAAGTTCAAAGGTAGAGGAAGGATTCTACGGCAATGTGAATATTTCCCAAAAAGCCCAATTCAAACTCTGTGAGAGGGGCAATTATTGTCCAAGAGGCACTGCTGACTCGAAAGTGAAGCAGCTGGACTGCCTTAAAGGATACTTCTGTCCATGGGGAACGGCGGGCGAGCTAAACTTGGACGGTAAGTTCTACGATGACTACTCAGATGGAAAGATCAAGGTCCACTAAGTAAATATCACCAAACTCTACGTGGAGATTGACATTTTTGTTCAATAAACCCAAAAGCACATGCAGCGATTCGAGCGACGAAATGTGACTGAGAAGCTGCTCTTAACTTATTATGAGCTTGGTAATAAGTCTGCGTCCTTCAAGCGCGAGAATAAACAGTTGACGCAGGAGGAGCAGTAAATTTACAACCAGTTAGACTGGGCCTTCATAAAATACAACATCAACAAGACGATGGTTAAAGAGCGCATCCAGTACATGTGGCAGATCAAGAATGAGGATAAACCATGCCCAGAGGACGCCTAAATCCCTCCTGAACTCAAGATCAATTACATCCAGAACGGCCAGAACTTGAAATGTCCGCGCGGCACAGAGTCCGAACGTAGAAGCTGGTGCTTAGGTCAGTGCAAGATAGAGAATACGAGCAAAGAGCCAAAAGCCATTCTCGATCCCGTGACAGCCGTGCAGACTGTGACTAGTAGTAACCCTGATGATCCAGATGTCGTAAATGGCCCAGACGGATAAAGACCTTTGCCTGCACGACGTCGGCTAGGTCAACCGCCGCACAGATACCTCTAAGCACTAAATGAGAAGGAACGAAACTACGATGTGATTGGTGGGGAGGTAAAGGATGACCTGCAAGTAATAACGTTGCGTCCATTAGAAATCGCTAAAATCTACATAGACCTCAACGATATGCCAGCACTGCTTAATTACAACGAGCATTTCGCAATCACTATTCAGAATCCCGGCGGATAAAATTTCCCCTTACCCTACTACTTCAACTCGGTAAATGACAATTAGCGAACAAACAAGAAGGCACTTCTTGTGATTAGGATTTTCAATTTTATGCCTGAGGACAAGAAATTCAAAGTTGGTATTGAGCTCTATAACGCACTCTTCCTGCCATATCTTTAACAGCTTGCCACTAAAGTTAACATTGAATTGTCTAGCGCCTCCCGCCAACAAAGAGGCACCAATCACACTTTTGCTTTCATTCTTAACGAGGTACAGATGGATGGAACGACTATGCCCTATAACTCGGTCGATTACGGTGAAGACCCTGAGCTGTGGCTGGATTTTGTTTCAACAGCGCCGGGAGTTAATATGACGAGCAAAGATCTAGACAAGGATGCCTTTGATAACACCTATTGGCAGTCGAAGCAAATTAATGCGGTCGTGATGCCTTGGATTCCCTTTTTCAGCAATTGTGATGGGTCTGACACACGAATTATCCCCTATGACATCTTTGAGTACAATATCAACACAGATGAAAGCTACTGCACGCTGCCAAATTTCGAAGATATCAGGGTGGTTAATCCTATTCCTACCTCTGGATTGGAGCCGATAGCAGATAGGTGCACGTTGAAGCTCAAATGTCGCTTTGATGAAGATTTAAGCTATTTGAGATCAAACACACTGAGATGGTTCGAAATTTTAGAACCTAAACCCCTCTTTTTTATGACATAAGTGCCAGTGCCTATTGAAGACTTCGTTAAACTTGAGGACTCAGACACCAAGCAAACCTTCTACAACACGCTGATCGAAGACGGTTCAGACTAACTACTTCCTGTTTACTTTTACCCTGAGATAGGGGCCCAGGGTGTACCGCGCCTGGTTGAGATAGATTTTCTCTACTACTAAAAGACCGTCGACCAGAAGATAGTGCAGTCGATGGTCGTCTATTTGAAGGAGTACGATGGTTTAAAGCGTGATGGACTCACCAGAGAGCAAATCCCTATCGACTACACTATAAAGATTAACTACGTGCCACTGAGCTACTTCAATTTGATCAACAATTTTCAGTTTTCTGTGCCGATTTATGTCGTGCTCTTCATGTTGATCTCGTCGATTGTGATTTTGACAATTGTCATTTTCTGGCTTGTCACACTCAGTTGTGTCAAAGCGAAGGATCCACCGGCACTGAGATTTTTCCAGCTTGCAAAAATTACATTCACAAATCCTTCAGTCGGCTGCTTCTTATCTGTGATTCCAGTCGGCTTTTGCGGAATGCTGATGAAGATGTTCCAGACATCAACACTCTTTACTGATCAGGCTTCGAATTGGCTTGACGTCGGCATGATTATGACTGTTAAAGACGTAGTTAATGCTAGGAGAGGGCGAATCGGGCTAATGTTCGTGATATTTGGCTTAATTTTTATGCACTTTGGTGCTAATTGTATCGTGCATAAGCCATCAGTTCCGGAGGAACGCGAAATCCTAGCCTTGAAAAAGAAAAATAAGCGCATTGAGGACATGGAAATGTCTTAGGATTAATAAATGGGCGAGGCACTTTTCGATGAAGAAATTCATGACAAGGAGGAAACTGTGAACATACGACGTGCAATTGACTGGAAACGCCACCACTTCTTTATTAGTTGTCTGATTGTCTCGATTCTGCTGGTGCTGAAGATGGAGTACAGCTACACCAAAATCTTTTAAAAAAACATCCAGTACTTCCTCGTCATGTTCTTATTTGTAGACATTGTTAATGAGTAGCTACTGACACGTGTGATCATGTCTGAAGCCTTGCTTGTGGCACCGTTGCAGAGCACCTTTTAAATGACTGAGTTCGTAATGACGATGGGCGCTGATGACTTTAGAGCTTTTCTGTTATCGTATGTGATTGACACAACGATCGTTGTTATGAATAGGACTTACTTGGGGCCACTTGTAGAGCGTCTTGAAGCCTTGACTCAAATAACATTCATAAAGCTTGCGAAGAGAAGTAAAAAATTTAGATAGCTCTTCGCTAATATCCTAGTCAAGCAAATGGCAGCACAGATGCAGCTAATGTCATTGAATGAGTTTAATCAAAAGAAGAAAAAGCGATAGGATGAGAATCCGGACCATGTGCCGAACCAATTCGAATGGCAAATGGAGCGTGGGGAAGGTCTGGAAGCCCTACTCGGCTCAGTCATGTAGTATGCCTCGCAAACCTAAGCTATTTTTACGATTCCATGGCTTTTGTTGCTGATCATTCAGTTTGCGAATGAGACCAAGATAGCTCAGTCCTACCAGATCAGGCAGGGCGATCTCTGGTACTATTTCACCTTCACTATGGTAACGATTGTACCTTAGCTCACGGTCGATATATTTTTGCTTCATATATTAGAGATGACCCATGGCTATAGGACATATGACTATCTGACCTACTGCAACTACAGGAATGTAATTCGAACAAAAAAGTGGCTCAGCGCATAAAACCTCGACAAGTCGATCAATCACTTGTTCAGATCCGTCGACGGCCTCTGTTTTAGTAGTTAGTACTACTTTATCGTATCGCTGACATCGTGGGGAATCCTAATGCTCTACCTAGGATTCACTACGATGATCCGTGCTTCTTACAATCCGTTCGCTGACCCCACTCTCCTTTACTTCGCAATAGGAGTGCCGTTTATTGCCATTCCCTTCAGCATCGTGTTATCGTATTTATCAAACGCAGTAGGCCTGTGGAAAGTGACAGGTGACGACAGGATCACCGTCGATATTGGCACGATTAATAGGCTTGACTCTGCAAACAATATGAAGCGATTACTGAAGAATATAACCACGAATCCATTCCGGAACAAATTCATTCTGGTAAATCGAGAGTGGCTCGTCAATAATCTCGCTGGGATCTTGGGAGGGAGGTCTTTTGGGTAGAGAACCGGTGAAGAGCTCACCTACCTGAATAAGGTTTACCAGTCAGCACTCAACGCGGAAGCTATAGAGGAGAGACTGAAGAAAAAATAGGCTAAGCTTCGATAGAAATAAATGATGATGCCGTTTAATTAGCAGGCGGCGCTGGATGTGCGTGTCGAGGTCTCTGAGGACTCTGTCTCAGATGTGCTGGTCCGGGACTGGGAGCTGACAACAATGTTGGCACTGCCGCACTGTGTGAGGATGATGCGGATTTGGCTTGACTATGCCAGACAGCAGATCAGACTGAAGTTTATGGTCGCTGATATAGTGCTCGCGTAGATAAGACGCAAATGCCAGAAATGTGAGTCAAAATTCCGCCTTCAAGTCATCTAAAAGATTGACTTCAACTAGATCTGCTAGAAATTCCGTGAAATGAATCAGGGTCTGAAGTTCACCAAAGATCGTTGGCGCCAGTTCTACAAGCGTCGCTAGATCTTTGTGACGCTCTGCATGGAGTGCGCTTACATTTAGACGCTGCAGGCAGCAACTTTGAAATCAAAAAATCCTGACCTGTAGAAGTTAATGGCTCAAAATGCCCTGAAGTAGGTTGGTATGAAGGATGTGATGGTGGCGCAAAAACTAAAAAAGAAATCGGTGAAGCAGATAACTTACAGGTGGGTGTGGATTGCGCGCGGCAACCTGCTGCATAAGTAGGACCCGCAGGAGTTAATTAGGCGCGAGCACAGATAGAGGTTGCTAGCTATGAATTTAGAAAAGTAGTTTATGGTCTCAGAGTCCTCAGATGCGGAAGAGGAAGAGTCCACCCTAGGTTTGTTCTGAGTTAATTTATTAATTAATTTCTATCATACTTAAAAGGGGTTTTGGGGTTTTGGGG
>Ga0194118_10005419_pt1 | contig 13319 bp, 15 predicted proteins | sample TA2MahsurfametaG_2_FD_148662 | JGI IMG/M metagenome (GOLD analysis project Ga0194118, IMG submission 148662) | Freshwater microbial communities from Lake Tanganyika, Tanzania - TA2015013 Mahale N5 surface | ecosystem: Environmental > Aquatic > Freshwater > Lake | place: Tanzania: Lake...
ATGTGGCGGAAATCGATTCACAAGAAATTTAGCAAATGCTGATGGGCAAACTCTTATTCTAAATTGCGACGAATATATTGAAAAGAACTGCCAATTTTTTATCATCTTACAAGATGACGGCAATCTTTGTATCTACAAAGGTAAAGATCCTTCAGATAATAGAGGCATAGTATGGAATACATCTACTACAAATATGGGAAAATCAATTAATCCGAACTGGATATCTAGTAAAGGAAAATATGGCAGAAATTATATGAAATTAGGAGAAACACTTTCTGCAAATGAATGGATAGGCTCAAATAATGGATTAATAAGATTAATTATGCTTCCAAATGGTAACCTAGCATTATATACATCAGAAGTTAATTCTGGTTGTAAAACAGTCAATGACAAAACATATGGTCTAGAATCGGTCAATGCGGTCTATAAATTAGATTCTACTGGTAATAAAAGTTTTTTAAACCGAATGGGCTACGTTGATTCCAATTCTAATTTACGCGAATATCCTGACAGCATGTTAGGGTTCATAAATGAATACCAATCATATCAAAATACGACAATAAACGGTACCGATTTAAATGTAATATCGAGCGCCACTGAATCAGAATGTCAGACAAATTGTAACACAGTTGATAACTGTGGTGGATATGTTTGGGAGAAAACGGCACAAACTTGCCGACTAAAACCGACACCACTTGGCGAGCAAATGGAAGCAAATGGTATAATCACTGGTGTCAGACAGAGAGGCATAAAAAATGTATCTAAATCGTGTAATTCAAAGGTCATGCCAATAGACACAATACAATTTTCCAGTTATCTAAAAGGAGAGCCAATGACTACAGATACGCAATGTAATATTGAAGGAATAAATACAGAAAAACTATTTAATGTGTCGGATAAACTAACAAATGCCAGTAGTAAAATTGCTAATAAAACACAACGGATACGTAACAAAATAAATAATAATTATGAAGATATACAAACAAACACAAACTTATTCAATGCTAATCTGAATGAATATAATAAAATTAATTCGAAAATAAAAACAGAATATAATATAGAGACTATGAGAAATATGGGGAATATGAATACTATGAACGATATTAATGGAATGTTGAACAATTCAGATTTAAGAGTAATTAAAGAGAATTATCAATATATTTTATGGAGTATTGTAGCAGTTGGAGCAGTAGCAGTAACAATTAAATTGATGAAATAAATTATCTGTGTATTTATTATAATGTCAGATAATTTACAAGAAAGAAATCAACAAACATTGAATAACATTACTCAGTTACAACAACAAGAGAAGGAACTTTATAATACTTTGGATGATGTTAGTTTATCACAAGAACAGAAGCAACAAATTATTACAAAAATAAACGAGATTACACAAATGCGAATGAATATTTACTCGACACTGAATGATATGCTTACGAATTATCGTAAAGATGTTAGTTCATCTTCGGACAATTTGTCGCAGTCAATACAAACCATTGATATTCTGGAAGAAGAATTGAATCAGTCAAAGATGCGATTAAACTTGCTCGAAGACCAAAAGGTTAATAAGTTGCGCCTTATTGAAATAAATGACTATTATGGGAAACGATATGATGCGCATTCGAAACTAATGAAGACGGTTGCTATCATAACTATTCCTATTATTGTTTTAGCATTTTTTAAGAATATTATTCCACCTAATATTTATGGTTTCCTTGTTGGAATTATTTTGGTGATAGGTTTAGTGCTAATTGGACTACAAATTATCGACATGTCGAATAGAGATAATATGAACTGGGATGAATATAATTGGTATTTCAACAAATCTAGCGCACCTACTGATACCACGGAGTATAATTCGACGGCAACTGATGACCCATGGACAATGCCGTCAATGACATGTATTGGTTCAGCGTGTTGTCAAGAGGGAATGGTGTATGATTCGGAAAAGAATGTATGTTCCACCTTTTAGAAAGGTGGAAAAAGGTGGAAAAGGTGGAAAAAATATAGTAGTAATATAGAATGGACAAATTATTTTCAACAATAAAGAATGCTTTAAATCAAAATAATAAATCAGATTTGCTTCAGAATCAGCAAGCAACACAACAAAAAATTAATGATTTATTAAATCAATCAACTGAAGTTCTAATGTGTGGTCCAGAATGTCAAAAGAAAAAAATATCAGAAGAGTTAAAACAAAAATATCTTGATGCCGAGACAAATATGAAAATGGCTCCTGCGAAACTTGAAGAAACTAAAAAAAATTATTATGTTTATACTGAAGGTAGAACATATTATGACAATATGAGGGAAGACGAGTTGAAACAAACTGCGACAAAGGTTGCCGAATTATTGACAACCAATTTTAACGAAGAACTAACAAATGCGAACACAATGAATGCTTATTTGAATACGGCATTAATCAATTCAAGTTATACCAGTGATTTACTTGATGAGTATACTGAAAAAAATAAGGCAATCAAGAAGGATTTAGAAGACAATCACGGAAGTATACTAACAAATGATAGAAAAACTTATTACGAAACTGATGCAATTGATAGACTCAAATTATGGTATAAGTTCTTCTGGTATATCTATTATTTTTTAGTGTTAGTTATGATTATGTCATTCATTTTAGCATCTTCTAATATAGGTGTAACTAACAAAGTTTCAATTGCTTTATTTTTGTTAGTTTATCCATATGTTATACCTTATTTTTTAGGATTCATTTATGGTATTTGGAAAAAAATACAGACTTACTTTCCAAAGAATGTTTACAACAATTTGTAGATAAAAAGTAATTGAAACCAAATAAATGCGAATAAAAATATAAAATTACAAACACAATAATTTTATATTTGTTCATCAACCCATAATTTCATCAACCCATAATTTCATCAACCCATAATTTCATTTTCCAAATTATCATCCGGAACCTCAATAAACTTAAATGTATACCATTTTTTCGTTTTATTATCTGGCTCTCCATATCGGAGTTTAATAGATTCAATCAACTCTCTTTTCTTGGGCACTTTCTTCACCGCTCCTCCCATTTCTTCGGTATACCATTGTTTGAATCTAGCATTAATTGACATCTCTGTCAATGCGCTCTTGTCACCCTTTTCAATGACACATGGTTCAGTAGTATCAATAATGAATTGAGTAATTGCATCTTGACTTTCTCTGTATTTTCTGGAAGCTTCAATAATTTCTGGACAATCAATAACTTCGCCATTGGTTTCATTCACAATGTCAATCAACATAGAGATGAAAATTGGCGCCCAATCTGGCAACTTTTCATTCAAAGTCTTATCTTTTGGAAAGATGTAAGTAGTTGTATCGTTGTAAATCTCGCCCTGACCAACAAACTTTGAAATAAAATCAACTAATTTCATTCTTCTCCATGTTCCGTCATCCTTTCCTTCAACTTCGAACAGCGCATTTGTACAAACAACTAAACTGAATTGTGGAAGAAACTTTTCAGAAGAACAATACAAATCTCTACCTAAGAGCGGATCACCACCAGTTAATTCTTTTAAGATGCCTTCATTAATAGTCATGCCGGCCTTGGGTTCCTGCATAACAGCATATCTGATTCCCTTGAGCGCCATAATTTCTGGTGTGGCGTTACCGATAGTTGAACGCTTATCGGTAACCAAATTGACCGGAACAATGCCTTTATATTCGCCTAAACATTGTGCCATTAAATCTGTCAAAATTGATTTTCCATTGGAACCAGAACCGCGATAAATATTGAACGCATGTTCTCGCTTGATTCCAATTAAAACTGAAGCCAAATGATGCCACATATATTTACATACACGTGGTTTTGGAAACAATTTATTCATGAAATCTAGAATGCTATTCTTGGTTTCCATAAAGTCTTTGTTAATAGTGACTCCTGGAATATATGGAATATTGGTACATTTCGAAATATAGTCGGTAATTTTACCATCACGAAACTCCTTATTTTTGAAATCATACACACCATTTGTGAAACACATTAAATATGGATTTGAATCTAAGCTTTTCGAGAAGTTTTCATCATAAAAGATTTCACACGCTTCTTTGAAAATATTGTTTTTATCATTAGTTCTTTTAAACTTGGCTAACTGCTCAGAAATCTTTTTAATCTTCGTTTGTAATCTAGCATAAGCTTCGTCATTTTGACTGAACTCTTGTAATCTGTCTAAACAAACTGATTGATAACTCGCGTAAGCAGTATACAATTCATTTGAAATCGCATGACGCAATCTATTGCCGTGGTCTTCAATCCAACGATGTCCTTTAAATACATAGAGACGTTTATTTTTGATACTACTACAAACAAATTTGCCTTGTAATAATGCGTATAATGCAATAGCATGGTCATAATCGCCACCATCAATGAGAGAACTATCGATTACATTATTAATACTTTGTTTGCTAACTCTCTCAAACTCTTCAAACGCATCTGTTTTAGCCCAATAAATAATCGATGCTTTCGTAATCTCATTATTTGATCCCTTTAAATTATGCTTCCAAATGTGTAACAATTGTGGAATACTAGAATATTCAAAATCGCTTGCTTTTGAACGCATCATTACCCATGATAAGAATAAATATTCGTATGTTCTTTTCAAGGCATATGCTACTTTTCTTCCTTCTAAATGAGACTCACCTGGTTTATAATACTTTTCTGGCAAAATCTGAGTATAATTATGAATATCTCGAAATGATGCTTGGTGTTTTTCCAAGCCATTTAAGATATTTTCCATTGCCTTATCAAGCATTTCGCGATTAGTGATTTCATCCATCTGATAACCACCGAAATAATCAGAGTTGTCATCATTAATACTTGATGATGTTGTGGATGCCTTTGCTTTATATTGATTGCTCGACTTTTTCTTCGTAATCGCATCAGTTTTTTGCAATCGTTCTTCATAGAATTTTTTATATGATTCTGTCATGTCTAATTTAATATGCTTATCATATTGTGCCGACAATAATTGAATATTTTTCTTCAAGTTGAATTCGTTTACTTTCTTTTCCTGTAATTCAAAATCATCTTCAGTATAAACAATATTGAAATGATAAGTTAGTTTATAGACATCAAAACCTGGTTTTCTGGAACCATACATCTGCCAATTTGTGCGACCATCCGAAATGCCATCATCTAATACCGCCTCAAAATCGTTTGTTAACGGCAAGTCCAAAATATCACTCAATGCAGTAATCATTTTCTCACGTAAATAGATTTGTGTTTGACGTTCCATTTGAATACCGATAATTATGTGGATTCCATCTTTTGTAACATTCTTTGCTTCACATCTATTTACAGTTGGTTTTTCCATAACAAAGATTGGAAATTGGGTTCCTTCTTTGAAAACATACAATTTCTTAATCTCTTCTAAATATCCATAAACAATATCAAGTATATGATCGCGATTATGTAATCGTTCAGTTACATCTAAATCGTAACGAAAATCGAGATCAACTAAACAAGGTCCATCGTTCTTCTGAACCTCAGTAAGATATTCCATTCTATTTTTTACAAAAACATTGTCGTAATACAAATCCCAAAAGTCTTTCTTTTCTTCTTCTGAAATGTGATACTTACCACCATAAATATTCAATTGTTTATCTCCGATTCTAGTATGTGTTATTTGTTTTTGACCATCATTATCCTTTACACTGTGTTTCATCAAGAAATCATTATAGCTAGCATATTGTGATGATGTAGTCATCAAGTTCATATAATATACTATAGCATTATTTTTCTATATCAATTTTTTATTTATCAAATTAGTTTTCTAAAAAACAAGTATTTTAACGCACCATAACATCGTAACAAAATGTTAACAATATTTTATTATGATATATTCTATAATCCTTCAAATAGTCTTTCATCACTCATGCGAATGACGTTATTTATAATATTTCTAACATCATATGCGAAACTTATTTCGAATAAAAATACTATAGTTAGAGCAAATATATCAACCATGGAATATACATACATAACAATTTCTATTTAGAGCAACGCGTATTTTAAATGCCGACCTTACATAGCAAAAAAAACAAGTTTAAAATACAAGCGCTTCCTTTCGGATAAACTAAATTCTATGTAATGGGTTTAATATTTGCTTACTTTATGGTAGATAAGCAAATTCCCATCTAATGTTATTTCATTTACTACCTTAATGAAACAACTATTTATTTTTTATTGCTTGTTTTTCTCGGTTTCTTAACCTTTTCCTTAATTATCGTTTTTCTGATAAATTGTTCTGGTCTCGTTTGACTTTCTAAATAACATTTACCAAGCAATAATATGTTTTTACAAGCATTAGTATCTCTATTCACGAATGTACGGCATTTGGTTTCCTCTTTTAGAGTTAGTATTTCGTGAAGCGATTTTTTATGTTTTTTTCTTCTAACAACAACATTCTCCATTTCTTTCATAGTTTTATTATATAACTTACTGGTATTGAATTCATTTACTTCAACAATATCAAATCTGGATAATAATAATTTTTTCATACCAATATTATGTGTTGGAATACAACCTTTCATTTGAGTTGTTCTACTATAATCGCCGTGTAAAATAACAATCTTTTTACCTTGTTTTATTTCTTCTTTGGTAAGATATGTATTTTCAATCTCATTCAATAATTTCACCTCAGTTTGTTTGGTTCTAATAAATCTGCGAAATGCTAATTTACGAAATAAAGGTTTTTGGTAAAATTCTTTTAACTCATTATTTAATATTGTTTTATTTGTTACATAATTTGAATATTTGTCTTGGTTTAGAGTTCTTGAATTGTAATTAGATAATTTTGTTTCTTTCTCAATAATACAATTTTTTTTCTTTTCTTGTAAAATAATATAATTACTTTGTTTTGTATATGTTTCAAACCTCCTTCTACAAGCAGTATATTAGTAGTAAATAAATTAACAACAACGACATCTACAACAACAATCAGCAATACAACAGATAACATATCAATCATCCAATATACAAACATATTGATACTCTTTTATATACATTTTAAAAACATTTAAACACATTTTTACATTAATATTATGGCAGATAAATCAATTAGTTCGGAAACAATTAAGCGCTTATTATTGGACGTCAAACAAATCATTAAAAATCCATTGACAGACAATGGTATTCATTATGTGCATGATGAAGAGAACATTTTGAAAGGTTATGCCATGATAATTGGTCCAGAAGGAACACCTTATTTTGGTGGGTATTATTTTTTCGATTTTACATTTCCAACTGATTACCCATTTTCTCCACCGGTAGTAAAATATATTACGAATGATGGTTCTACGAGATTTAATCCGAATTTATATGTTAATGGAAAAGTGTGTATTTCAATATTAAATACTTGGGATGGTGATATGTGGTCATCATGTCAAACAATTACCAGTATATTATTAACACTTTGTTCTGTTTTAAATGATTCTCCATTAGAAAATGAACCAGGCATAAATAAAGGCTCGCCTCATTGTGCTTCATACAATAAGATAATCGAATATAAAAATATTGATTTTGCTATATGTAACTATCTAAATGAAGAAAAGATACCAAAAAAATTTAAGATTTTCTTTCCGATTATAACTTCCAAGTTTATTGAAAATTATGAAAAAATTAGCAAGTTTATTGAAAGCAGAATTGAAATTAATGTAACTATTACTTCATTGTATGATATGAAAGTATATGTTGATTATAAACTGTTAAAAGAGAGAGTTGATAGATTTCGAAAAGAAATAGAGGAACAAAAATAAAAAATTGAAATTATAATTTAAATATTAAAACTTCATATAGTATATAATGCACTTTTGTAGTCAATGTTCTAATATGTATTACATTAGCTTAGACCCAGAAAACCCAAATAAGCTAATTTATTATTGTAGAAATTGTGGAAACACAGATACAACAATTTCAATTACGGATGTAAATGTAATACAATCTTCTGCGAAACAAAAGACGCAAGATTTAAGTAACATGATTAATAAATATACAAAATATGATCCAACATTGCCAAGAGTAAACAACATTTTGTGTCCGAATGAAGCTTGTCCGACGAATAAGGATGATGTCAGCAGAGAAATTATTTATATGAGATATGATGAATTAAATATGAAATACTTATATTTGTGTTCAACGTGCGACACTGTTTGGAAAACTGAAGATAAATCGTAATTTGTTGTAAACAATAATATTTTTAGAATGAACATTTTTTATTCTAAAAATAAAATTGAATTAAATATATAAAAACAATATTATACAAATATAATATGAGTAGTTATTTCGACGATGACAACAATGACAAAAATAGCGATGATGATATTTCAGAAGAAGAAACAGTATCATCTTCTGACGACAATGGCGATGATGAAGACGTAGTTGAGCAAGATGATGAAATGTCTGACGATGATGACGTTGAAGATGAAGATGATGACGATAACAATGTCGAAGATGATGACGATGACGATGACAATGATGAAAATGAGTATGACGAACAATCCGGCGGAGATGGTCTAGAAGAGGGAGAGATTGATGAAGCAAATGAAGAAATGGAAAAAAGAAATAAGAAGGTTAAAAAGATACCAGCAAAAAAGGTTTATAAGAAACCAAGTGACGAAATAAGCGATGATGATGATGACGATGACGACGATGGCGAACAATATTTACAAAAATTCGATCAATCAATTAATGAAAATTACATTTTAGACAATCATCCAGAAAGTATTTTACAAAACTACGATGAAATCTTATCCATGACAAAGGTTGCTAGAAATGCTGATGGAATTATTATTGATAAGTTACATAGAACAACGCCCATGTTAACAAAATATGAGAAGGCGCGCATATTAGGACAACGTGCAAAACAAATTAACTCTGGTGCTTATCCATTTATTAAGGTGCCTGAGAATGTTATTGATGGTTACCTGATTGCTGAATTGGAACTGAAAGAGAAGAAAATTCCATTCATTATTAGAAGACCTTTGCCAAATGGTGGTAGCGAATATTGGAAGGTCAGTGATTTAGAAGATGTCTTATTTTAGGAAGCTATGTAAATTTGCTTATAAATAAATTGATATTTCTAATTTTTGAAGAAATCAATTTAATATCATCATTAATTTTTCGATACATTTTGTTATAAAAATGAAGAATACGTCTAATTGATTGAGCATTATTCTTTGATAACACAAAATTAATTGTATTGCTATGTGTAACATCAATTAGATAATACTTTTTTTCCAAAAAACGAATATATTTAACAATTTTTCCCTGATCAATTTCCAAACATTCCAAGTGAAATAATAAATGTCTCTTTTCATTATTATAATATTCTATTAAGTCACTAAAATCATTAAATGCGCCAAACTCACAAGCATTCATATAATTCATGTAACCTATCCCACGCGTATTACCCATGTCTAGATTACTATTATCCATTTAACTTTATATAGTAATTATATAAAATTTATATAAAGAGAATGCTACAAATACTAGTATCAATGTCATTTAAAAATATATTTATAACTGGTGGTTTATCTATCATCTTTGGTGTATATTCATTATATAGTTTAATCAATTATTTGAATACAACAAAAGAAAATCAAACAAAAGAATTGATGCTTCTTAAAGGTTTGATTGTGAAAACTAACAAAAAATATAACGAACTTGAACACAAATATTTACAAATTGTTTCTGTTATTGAAAAAACAACGAATGAAATTATTTCTCTAAATCAAAAAATAATATTATTGGAAGGACGCTTAGAGACACATGTTAGCAACATTGTAATTGAAGAGGGTGAGGGTGTAAGTGATGACATTGTTAGTGAAACAAGTTATTACAAAATGGAGCCAAATATATGTAATGATTTATGTGAGTTTAATAAGCGGTTTCCTAAATTACATTTCGAAAGCGAATCGGATTCAGACAATGTGTCTGAAAATATAAAAATTGAGCCAGTAAGGATTGACCACAATTATATGTCATCTAAATATGAGGATAATGATGATAATGATGATAATAACGATAATAATAATAATAATAACAATTCCACTATTACATCTAAAGACAATGTTAGTTGGTCTGGAATTACAAAAAAAATGTTTTTTGGTTAGAAACATATAGAAAGAATAAAACATAAATATAAATGAAAGTTGCTTTATGTTTTATAATTAGTTACGAGCATGTTCTAAATAAGGAGCAATTATGGATTAATTGGATTAAGCCGAATCAAGATATTATTAATATTTATTTTCATTACAAGAATTTTGACTCAATAAAATCGCCATGGATTAAGGCATACACTATTCCGCCAAAAATAATACAGAATACGACTTATTATAATGTTGTTCCAGCATACATGTCAATCATAACATACGCATATGAACACGACAAAGAAAATCAATGGTTCTGCTTATTAACCGATAGTTGCGTCCCAATTATTAGTCCTGCTAATTTTAGAAAGCTTTTTATGACACATTATCAGGCATCTATAATTAAATGTAAGCCATCTTATTGGGATATACGACTCCATCAACGCGCCAATCTGCGTCTTCTTGAAAAAGAATATTGGCTAGCAAATGATCCTTGGTTTACACTTTGTCGCAACCATGTTCATAAGTGTATTCTATTTGTCACACTTAAAAACAAAATTTATCATCAAATTAACTCAGGTGGTCTAGCTAACGAAAGCATGTTTGCCATCATTTTGAAAACATTCGGTGAAATGGATAATAGTCAGCGTCACATTAATGATAGTTCTACTATTGCCGATTGGACACGAATGTCGAGTCCAACTAGTCCACATTTGTTCAAAATGGATTCCGAGGAGAATAATAATATAATTAAAAACCTACTTAAAGAAAACAAATATGCAATGTTTCTCAGGAAAGTTAGCAGGTCGTTTCCAGATGACACCATTTTGCGTCTCATGGAGTATGATTGCGGACATGAATATGATACGAATTATGGGAAAGCTAGGCAACGAAAAACGTCGTCTTTAAATGCCTTTTTAATATACTTTTTCTGCGCCTTTTTGTTAGTTTCATTCTATTTGGGAACAGGTTTTCTTACAGAAGATTTTATGGATTCCTGTGTGTTCTCCGATTATATGTAACGCGAATCCTAATATGAAAAATAAATATAATGAATTGGACACTATTTGATGTAAAATGGTGCCAAAAAATAGAAACAATATTGATTCGTAAATTGAATCTGGAATTAGATAAAGTGTGTTTGCTTCATAATAAGTGGTTTGTGGCAATGTCTTGATACACTGGCTTCCGTTGTTACAATACCATGTCCATAAACCAAAACTGGAACCTAAAAAATGTTTGAAGAAGCCACAAACTAACAAAAGTAGATAAAAGTTTTTGATAAATGGCGAAAAGATGGCGTAAATTGCGCAACAATATATTCCGACAAAAAATGATTCTATGATGTAATTCATTTCCTAATATAATGTATATTTATTAAATATCTGAGAAATATATAAAGATGTAACGATATGATAATATATTTCAGAAAGATGGACGAAGACTTTGACTTTGGTGATGACATTTTTACGCGAACTGATGTATATGGCAATTATGAAATAGAAAATATGTGTTATGAAACATACCCATGTCAACATTATGTTACAAATAAACAAACAGGCGAAAGAACAATGATGTCAGGTAATGATATTTTTTGTTTATTGAGAGATAATGGTTTCAATTGTGAGCATTTTGATGAATATAGGGAATATGTAAGAAGAATAGAACATCCAACGGAGGAAGAAATGAGAGAAAATGAACGCAGAAAAAAGAGGTGGGAAGAAGCTATTAAAAGACAAGAACAGGAAAGAAAACAAAAGATGGATGAAATAGATAGAACAAAGGCTTCATCTTATTTGGATAAACTTAAAGAAAGAAATAATATAAAATAATTTACTTAAAGGCTTTGCAGGAATAAATTCCATGAGTGTTGTAACTTATGGTATTTATGAAATTTCTGACAACGATTGTAAAAAGACTTGGCCATCTAAACATCGTGTTACGAAAAAAGATACAGGTGAAACAAGAATTATGCTAGGAACTGATATTTTTTTGTTTATTAAGAGACAATGGAATCCCTGTTGGAACATTTGAAAAATACAGAGAAAATGTAAGAAAAATGGAAAATCCAACAGAAGAAGAAATTGCCGAAAGAGAACGCATAAAACGAATTACACAAGAATCAAATGATTTGAGAAAACAAGAGAGAATTGAACTGGAAAGAGTAACTAACAAATATAAGGCTTCATCTTACTTGGATAAACTTAAAGAAAGAAATAATGTAACATAAAAAATTGAAAATATAATATAAACCATTTATTCACACAAATAAAATGAACGAACGCAATATACACGACGAATTTAAAAGTAATATTCGAATTATATTTAATACAAAATTTAAAATTTTTATTAAAGATATTAAGAACGACATTCATTTAATTGATGGAATTTGTAATACTGATAATTCAAATATTGCACATAATATGCGTCTTATATTAGAAACACAACAAAGTTTACGTGAATATATAGTAAATAATCAACATCTAATTGATGTCAATGGTAAAATAACATTACAATCAAAATCTTATCCAGATATATTCGCAATTATGATTTGTATTATCGTTCCAAAATTAGATACTTTTGAATCATTCAATGACGTGTTCGAAGAAACTGAAAAAGATAAATTATACATTAGTCTTTATTCAGAACAAGATGAGGGTGATACATTTGCTGGTTTTAGATGTTGTTGTGCATGTGGTCAATCATGTCTTCCGCAAAATATGTTCGTTATGTCATGTGAAAATAACAAAAATTATGTAATGAATATTTTAGTTGGCGATGTATGTATAAGCAAAACTAAATTTATAGAACCAGAAATAATAAAAAAATTAGAAAATGATAAAATTAAAAATAAAACATATAAAAAATTTATAGAAATCTTTAATAAACAAAATAAAGATAAATACATAAATAAAGTTCACAATTCATTAATTAATTTGCAAATAGATATTAATAAATATAGATATATTGGGGGAAATTTTGGCGATCATGAAACAAATTTTAATTTTTACAGATTAACATACGAACACACCCATCGTGAAAAATTAGAAGAAATTAGTGAATACAATATAGATAAATGTGATTTGTGTAAAGAAAGTATTGAAAGATTTATACTATTATCGAACGATGATGATGAAGTTGTAAGTTTGTGTGTCAAATGTGGTGAATATTTAAAAAAAATAAAAAAACGTGGAATTTGTGACGATTGT
>Ga0194118_10005424_pt1 | contig 13300 bp, 10 predicted proteins | sample TA2MahsurfametaG_2_FD_148662 | JGI IMG/M metagenome (GOLD analysis project Ga0194118, IMG submission 148662) | Freshwater microbial communities from Lake Tanganyika, Tanzania - TA2015013 Mahale N5 surface | ecosystem: Environmental > Aquatic > Freshwater > Lake | place: Tanzania: Lake...
ATGTAGTACAAGATGGAACTAATGTTGTAGGCTTTGGATTCACAAGCATCCCAAGTGATATCAATCCTATATTCAATAAAAATGATGTTCAAATCTACCCATTAGTTCAACCACAAGTTAATACATGTGATGCCAACAACATTGTAAACAAAAACAATGCTTGTAATGACTTAACATGGTTAAATGGTTGTTCTTTGTTCACACGAACCCCAATTTATAATTGTACAAACGAATATCAAAATACCCTACTCATTCAAAGCCCCTATAGTAATGGCTTATTGAATGTTGATTTTGATAGTAATACAAATAGGTGGAATTATAATTTAAAAGGTTTCTTTCCTCTTACATCTAGTAATGAGTTTCAAAATTCGAAGATCAATGCTTCTAATATTGTTGGGCAAAGTATTCCTAGCTGTTATGTAAAAGCATCTCTATTGTTTGATGCGAATGAGCTGTCTAAAGAAATGTTAGGTCAAGAATTGAATAGTCTTGTCTACATACCTTATTTCAAAGAACAAAAACAAGTAAAATTGTTGAACATAAGCCAAAAGCCAAAGTATATAACTATTGAATTAGAAAGGTTTTTTGACTTGTTAGACTATAAAATAGATTTGATCGAAAAACCACAATCATTTCAACCTACAAGACAAGCATCTACAATCAAATTACAAAGAAAAATAGTCGATACACATATTGAAATACCAAATATACAAATGCCCCAAAGAGAAATGATACCCATGAGTAATGATATGGAAGAAGAGTATTCCATGTATAACCCCCCACTAAAAAAACAAGCGATGGATGATTCAAAAAACTTATTGTGGTTATATTTGTTAGGCTTAGGTTCAATTATGGGGTATTCCTATTGGAGATATTACAAAAAAACTAAAAATCCAAACAATACAAAATAACAATCAATTTATATAGCCATTCAAAATTATTTCTTTTTGTAAATAGAATACCCCCCATAAGCCAAAATACTTGCCCCCAATCCAAATGATAAGTATTTCCAAAAATTAGATGCATCTTCTTGTTTATTCGCTTTACTATCTTGGGTATCGCTTGGTGGAGTACTAGCAATAGGTGTGCTAGTTTGTGTAGATGCTAATGCCTTTGCTTTCTCTAATTCCACAATCATATCATCAGCTTCTTCTAAAAACTTTTTGACATTATCGCTGTTATCTGCATTTATTGCATCCTTAAGATTTACTAGCACAGGTGTATCTATCGTGTTTGAATCAATATGTGCCATTGTAACTAATCTTTGGCTAGTCATGGATTGGGTATTGTTTACGATTTCTTGATTTTGTAATTGTAGTTCTTCTATTTGTGCTTGTAAGCCAACAATTTGATCATTCAAGGATTGAATCATACTTGCATTGTCATCTTGTGATGCCATACATTGATTTTTGTCTTGTATTGCATTTTGGCTTTCAAGTCTTAGTGAATCTAATTGCTGTGTATATTGTGAAATCAAGCCATCTCTATCCAAACCACCATCTTGTATTTGTTGTTTCAACAAATCTCGCTCACTAGCTAAACTTCTATTTTCACTAGATAGCTTGTCATTACTTGTAGATAAATCTCTTTGGATTTGTGTAAGATTTTGTAGCTTTACACTTAGTTCATCGGCTCTTTGTAAGCAATTATTTCTTTCTATCAAAAGTGCATTGTAATCATTCATCGTTTTGTTATATAGCATTTGACACTTTTCATATTCATCCTTGCTCACACATACACCTAATTTAGTTTCAAGTGCTTTTATTTTGCTTTCTTGAATAGATATAGAATTTTGCAATGTGGCTATTTGGTCATTCAAGCTTCTAATTGTTGTATTCAACACTATAATTTTATCAGACAAACTCTTATTATCGCTTGTAAGTGTTGTATTAGATTGTTGTAAGCTAGATGCTTTGTCTTGAGTTAAAGCATATTCTTTTCTCAATATGTCTAATTCCTTCGATGCTGAATCATATTTAGTCTTTAAGCTATTCAACTCAATCATTGTTGCATTATAGGTTTTTGACAAGGCATCGTATTGTGCATTGGATATTGACCCATTCGATAAAGCATTTGTTAAATCAACAATTTTTGTTTCATATAAGGTGATTTTGTCAACCATTGATTTCAATTGTATTTGTAAACTACCAATTTGTGCTTCTAGTGCCTTTTGATTGGTTATCAAGCTACTATTAGCACTTGTAAGGCTTGTAAGTTCCTTCATCTTGGCATCATAGCTTGATTGTAAATCTCGATATGAAATTACAACATTATCATATTGTAATTTCAAAGCATCATATTGAGTTTGACTAGTAGATGCTGCTAATCCTTGTTGTAAGCTTATGATTTTCGATTCATAGCTTGTAATTTGAGATTGTAATGATGCGATTTGGGATTGTAAAGTCTTTATTTGTGTATTTAGGTTTGCTTGATTTGCTGTAAGAGATGTGTTGATATTTGTCAAATTAGTGATTGTAGAATCCTTGATAGCTAATTTCTTAGTCAAGTCATCTACAACTAATCGCATATCATTGATCTTCAAATTCAAAGCACTAATTTGATTAGTTGTATCTAGTCGTAGACTTGATATTTGACTATTTAGATTTTTGATTTGAATTTCATAGTCTAAAATCTTTGTCTTGTTAGCATCTAATTCATTAAGTGCTGATGCTAAGTCATTTTTTATCTTTGTGTTTTCCACAACCAAAGCATCATATTGTGCTTGTGTATATGTCTTAGATATGGATGCTTGTAGTGCTTGTATTTGTAGATTTAAGCTAGAAACACTAGATTCTAAATCAGCTTTTTGCTGTAAAAGCATCATGTATTCTGGCTTGACTGCATTGAAATAAAAATCCTTAATAGCAATAAATCCTTTCATTAAGGTATCTCTATTTTTAGAAACACTCGCCACAAATGAGTGTAAATCACTCAATAGTGTGCTTAGGTATGCAGCATTTTTAGAATCAAGCTTGTTGTATTGATCTACAACACCTTGCCATACACTTGCAGTACCAGCACCACTTGGGTATAGCTTGGTATTATATGTGTTGATCAACAAATCTAATTGCTTCAAATCTGATTCCATTGTGTTGATAGCAATGCTTAAATTTGTAATGGATATTGGTTCAGTTATAAGTGTTGCCCCCAAACCATTATATCGCCCATACCCTTTTGTTTGCATAAATCTCATTTCAAAGCCTTTCGTTAAAATAAAAAAAATATAATTTAATACCATTTTAACAAAAAAACTTTTACATAAGCAATTTTTTTAGTTTTTTTTACAATGCCTTTTTGTACTACTAAAAAAGTATATGGCATCACATACATTCATCATTTTTTTATTTAGGTGTTTTTATATACTTGTATGTAGCATAGCCTAAAACAACACCACAAGCTGCTAATCCAATATTACCCTTCAATCTTGCACTTTCCAAATCTTTTTCTAATTGCTTTTGTTTGGCATCCGAATCACTTGAGCTACTCGTTTGTGCTTTTTGAACAATCCCTAATTGGCTAGACAAGGCATCTTTTTCTTTTGTCAAATTCGCAATTTTGACTTTATCATCCTCTAGCTTGACTTCTTTCAAGGAGTTGGATATTTCAAGATTTTGTATTTCTTCATCTATCGTTCTCAAGCCATTTACAATAGAATCAGCATCTAATGGGTCTTGCTGTAATGCAAGATACAAATTTCCTACTAAATCACTTTCAAACCCATCGCCATCATCATTTAATCCTAAAGCATCTACACTCAAAGACCTTACACTAAATCGTTGATTTGATATAGGTGAATTGCCATTTGTAAGCATATTATTTGTTTGGACTTGTGCTTGCAAGCCAGAATTTTCATCTGACAATGCTTGATTTCTATTTGTTAAATCAGCGATTTGTTGTTGTAATAATGCCAATTGACTATTACAAGTATCTAGCAATGCTTGCACATTGCTATTGGCTTGATTACCTAAATTAGCTTGTGATAGAGCATCAATTTGTTGTGCTAATTGATTACAAGTGGCAGTTTTTTCTTGTAGTTTACCCTCTAATAATCTAAGATTATAGGTATTTTCTTTTGCAGTTTTCTCACAATCATTCAGCAATCTTTGTATTTTAGAAGCATCGTTTTGTGTTGAACTAAGAATATCTAATCTCTTTTGTAGTTCAAGGATTTGTTTGTCTTTACTAACACTATCAGCCTTATAACGATTGATAAGGTTTCCAAAATTTCTATGCTCTGCCCTCAATTTGTTCAATTCTACATTCAAGTCATTGTATTGTTGTCTTGGAACAAAATTCGCACTAGCAGACCCTGTTGTAGATACATTCCCTTGAATGTTCTTGATAGCTTGTGGAATCGCACTCGCACTTTGGGATGGTCTAATAGTCGTAGTTGTAGCTTGAGCCTTACTACTATTGATAGTATTTTGTGTGTTTGTTGGTTGGGTTGTTGCTGTTGGTGTAGTAGCAGTAGTAGCAGTAGTGGCTGTAGTCTTAGACAATGGTGTCAAAGTAATTGTATCTTTAGCACTTGTTGTTGTTGTGGGACTTGCAACACTAGTATTTTTTGTTGTTTGTGTTGTGGGTTGTAACATACTTGTTGATCCCATAGAGTGCATATGAGATGGTAATCCATGTAAAAATTTCATTTTTAGTACCTTTCGAAATATCAAAAAAGTTTTTTGTTTATTACCATTCTATTAAAAGTTTTTTGTTATAGCAAAGAAATTACGATATTTTTAGCTTGTTGGACTAAAAGCAAAATTTGATAAAGTCTTGGTTCATTAGGTTGAAATGCTTGTGGGAAAATTTGACTTGTTGTTTCATATGTCATAGGGATAGATGAGTAGTTTGGGAATTGTGGTGATACAAAAGGGGAAAATGGTTGTGGGAATTGGAAACCTCTTAATCCCAAAAGACCCTTCAAATCACTTAGCACTTGGCTCATACTAATTGCATCATTGATTAATTCTTGAGCCTTTGAAATTTGTATCTCATTTGTGTTTGTGACTGCATTGCCTAATAGCAAGTATATGTTTTCTAGTTCATTGTATAGTGATGACCTAGATACATTTTTTACCTTCAAATCTCGCTCTAATTCATTCAAACGAGCATATGCTTCCTCTAGTGCTTGGTTTGGTGATAATCTATCATTCATTTTTGAGATGCCTTTCATTTGTAAACAAACATAAAAAAGTTTTTTCATAAAAATCATTTCAATTTTAAACGATTTTTTCATAAAATAAAAAAGAATTTAAAAGAGAGTTTAGATATGAAGAAAAACATTGGTTTTAACTACAATCAAAGTAGCCTAGTGCCTTATTCACAAACACCACAAGCATCTTACTCATCGTTTGATGATTATTTGAGAAATGATCCACAAGCACAATATATGATTAGTCAAGGCTTTGATTTGAATGGGTTAGGTGGTATTTTGGATACAATACTAGAAGCTGGTCAAGATGTAGGTTTAGACACTGCTAAACAAATAGCAAGTGGAGCATCACCTATGGATGCAGCTAAAATTACTATTGCTAGAGAACTAATTTCCTTCCTACAACCTGAAATAGATAAAATTCGAGATCAAAATCTAGACAAAATAAACAAATCCCTTTTAGAGATTTTACCAAAAATCAAAGACATGATTGAGAAAAAAGGAACAACATCATCTAGAAAATTGATAGAGATGATAGATGCAAAACTAAAATCTCTTATCCCATTCTCTTCAAAGAAAAAAACAAAAGAATCTAGTGATAAAGATGAGGGAAACCTTCTTTTAAATGCTATACCAAATGAAGATATATTTGTGGACTTTGCAGCCATTGGTATATCACCAGATATCAAAATCAAATTGGCAAACCCTAGAGAAATGTTTAATAGGGTATACACACAAGATGTTCAAAATAGCTTAGAGAAAAATGTTGTTGTACCTATGCAAGGTGTTCTTGATAAAGAAGTTGTGAAACCTCTTAAAAAAAGAGCAGTGATTGTTGGTTCTAGTATTTTTGCACTAGGTGCATTAACAGCACTAGGTGGTGTTTGGGCTTATATGCATTTCAAAGGTAAAAAAGAAAAAGATGGGATATCTACAAATACACAACAAAAACAAGGATATTCAAACCAATATCAAACTTACAACACCCCCAAAACCCAAAAATACAGCAAAAGATAAAAGGATTTGAAATCATGACAATCAGTATGAATGCACAACTTGAACTTTCAATAGAGGCTATTGTAAGTGAATTAGATGATGAAAATGAAAATGAAGCACTCTTAACATTTGCCGATGGGGATTTTTTAGCTATCAAAGGAACTACAATCCAATATAACACAATCCAATCTCATTTGCTTAGATTTTTAATGCAAAAAATAAACCCTAGTGGTGTGGAAATAGCCAATACTTTTGATATGGTAAGTGGTTTGTATTTACTACAAAAATCGAATGATTCAACAATTGAACGACTAGATATTTTCCAAAATTTACTACTCAATGTTTCAATATCAAATAATCTAAATACAAACTTAGCAAGCCTTTTTTGTAAGCAAGCATATGATTGCATTAGAGTTTTTATTGACGAAATGCTATATACACTAGATGGGAATCCAAACATCGCTATACATGAAAACATTAGCAATGCTTTTACAAAAATCAAACAAACACCCACAATCAAACAAAAGCTATTTGATATATTCATGTATGATAAGCAAGAAAATGGTTTCTTGGTGGACAATTATTTTGACGCTTTGATTATGGACGATTCTTCAGGTGCATGGATTGGACGAAATGCAATTACTAAAGAATTGATGATGACATCATCTTATGCACTATATCTTTTCTTGTCATATTTTTTCATAGAAAAGCAAGGTTTTTTTGAGTGCATCGACCAAGCAACATTCAAGACATCTAGTGATGAAAACAAAAATGAAGCACTAATATCTTTTTTCCTTACTTGTAAAAAAACTATAGAAACTTCATTGTTTGAATTAACTACACAAAAAAATCTTTCAATAGACATTAAGCAATTGTCTATTAATGATGTGTTAGGCTATCTAATCTATGATGATTCAAAAGAGAATGGTTTTTTGTTCTTATTACACAATGATACATATCTTGGTATTGTTCCTGATGATGATTTTGATGCGATTAGCCTACTAGCTAATATACAACCTGCTAATCTTGGGATACCATTTGAAACAAGAATCATAGATGACAAACAAATCGATTTTGTCAAATCTGAAAATTTAACAGCTAAAAAAATGACACAATTACAAGCCTTGATAAAGGATTTGTATGACAAAAAGCAAATAAATGATGATGATATCAAAAAACTTTTAGAAAAAGCTAAAAAGCAAATGCCTGATGAATTGCAAGATATTAAAGATTTAGAAACTCTAAAAAAAGATTTGTTAGTTTTTCTACAATCATCAAATGTTCCTGCATTCAAAAACTATGCTAGTGAAATCAATGCCAAGCTAAATGAAATCAAACAAAAAAATGGTATCATACAAGCACAAAAAATTAGGATACAAGAGAATTTGAGTGTATTGAAAGCATTAAACAATGGTAATGAAACACCTATTATCAAAGAAATACAAGCTAAAATCCTAGAAATTGATAATCAAATCAAGGACGCCGACAATCGTATGGCATCAATCAATCAATCTATTGTATCTCTCAAAGGTTTACCTCTTACAAGTAATAGGTATTTACCAAAACCAAAACAATTAGGTAGCTTGGGGGCGATCCCTGCTATTTACTTTATGACAATACCATTGGCTATTGTTGTGGTTTATTGTGTTTACCAATTATTAATGCCTTTGGTAACTTATGTCCAAGAACTTTTGAATTACAATGAATTGGCTCAAAAACAACTTTTAGAGAAGATAATCAAGGAATTAAAGGATAAAGAGAAAGAGTTGGCAAAGCAAAGAGATATCGCTTGTGGTAAAAACCCAAGTTCACAAGATTGTATTAGTCTTACAAAGGCACATGAAGAAGTCCAAAAGGAAATACATGGAAAAGAAAAGGAAAAAGAGGATTTACAAAAAAGTATTGATAACAAAAAATGGGAAATCCTATGGAAATCATCGATTGCTATACTTGGTATTTATGCAGGATACAAACTAATCAATAGAACAGTTGATCGTGCATTACCTGACAAAAAAAAGATTGTGGATGACAAAGAAGATGTGGGGAATGTATAAAATATAGAAAGCAAAGAAATTAAACACTAAAATAATATCCAAATACAATCCAAGCAATACTATATTCAAACAACCTAAGAAAAAAAATATGCTTTTTTTTAACATAAAGATATACTTTGTGATAAACTCAAAATGATTTGAAAAAAACACAAAAGGACCATGAGTATGTTAAAAAGAAAAGAAATTAGAAAAAATGCTTTTTTAAGAAATGATACAAACACCATAGACTATCAACCCAAAAAAAGAGAAACACATTTAGATTCTTTTTTAGTAGTAGGTAGTCTTTGGTATTTAGATTTACCATTAGGTGAATCTAAGGACAAACACCAAAATGCCTACTACAAAGGCTATGAACTACACCACAAAAAAAGAAGACCTTATGTTGTTTTGAGTGATGAAAATAAAATATCTAATGACGAAAATGCTTCCAAAAAATCAACTATCATTGTTGCCCCTTTGACAAGTAAATCAACAAAAGCTGCAACTATAGCAACTGAACCCTTTGGCCAATTTTTCGTACCTATACAATTTAATAGTATTGACTATACTTCCTTTGCGAATCTAACTAGCTTGAGAACTTGTTCAAAGGATAGATTTGTTGAGTGTGTTGGTTTTGTGAGCAATCAAGAGTTGGATGCTTGTAAAATGGCATTAAGATTGATACTAGATTTACAACAAAAAGGTGATAAGTTTATTGAGAGTAATTTAGATATGCTATTCCCTTGCTACGAGAACTACCTAACAAGTAGTGCTGTATCATATATAGAAGCAAATCAAAAAGTGGATGATGCCATATTAGATGATGATTCATTTGAAGATGATTTTTGAGTTTTCAAATACTAAAAAACAAAATTCTTAATTTAGAAAGGAACTTTCAAAATGGAAAGAATGGTTATAAACCTCGAACAACAATTTGAATCTTGTGTAGATCGATTGAATTTTTGGCTCAATGATTGCTCATTGGATTACAAAAAAACTTTTTTTGTTTATTATGTAACACCTAATCATTCAATGCCAAAAGATGCATCTACCAAAATATGTGTATATGTCTTAGAATCAGCAAAAGAGGATGCTAATTATAGTGGACGAATAGGCTATGTGATGGTAGACAAATACTTTTTTGAATTATCATTTGAGAAACAATGTGATCTATTACTTGAATATCTTTTGGTTGGTTTGTTTGTGTATTTTTTTGCTAAAGTCAATTACTCTGATACATATCAAAGCCTAATCAAATTTGGTCTTTTGGATAAAAAAGACAATATGCAAATAATTGATATATCTACCAAACTCATAAGTATGGCTATAGATGACATCACCCCCAAAGTATTTTCAAAAAAAGAAACATCATATTTGATATCTAATACAAAAGAGATTGGTAATTTGAAAAAGTTTTTCATTGATTGTATTAACAATTCATTCAATAGAAAACATAGTGTGTTTGATAGTCCTTTGGCTCTAGCGAGAGTAAAAGGCATAAAAAACCCATCAGAAGATAATAAAGACAAAGAAAAGTGGCTTGTTTCAAAAAAACCTAAACAAGATGGTAAGTATAACATTTTGACACATAGTCTACAGCCTATAAAAAAATTTGAATTCCATAGGTTTGTTCTTCAACAAAATGTCAAAGATTCACAAGGATCAAAATACTATATTGCACCTGAAATTTTTCATTATCGCACAACTTTCTATTTAGTGATTAGCAACACAAAATACAACACTTATCTACAAAACATCATATTACTACCAACAACATCGATTCGTTTGAATGCTCAAAATGGCTTAGAAATTGCTGACATCTCTTTGAGAGAAACACAAGAAAGTGTAAGTAAACAATTAAAACAAGATTTAAACCAAGAACTAGATGTTGAAGATTTCTTAGATGATGAAAACCAACAAGAATCAAACACAAAATCACCAAATATGTCATATGGTAGAGAAACATTCTCAGACAAAAAAAAGGTTTATGTAGCATTCAATCAACCTAGAAGTGCTGCTAGAATTAGACATAGTCCAATGTTTTCAAATGATGCAATACTAGATGTGGATAAGAAAAAAATACAACTTAAGGATGAATTAAAGAATGATTTGAAAAAAAAATTGGTAAATCTCTTTGGTTTGAACAAGCCTTCCAATATCAAGAATGTAGATAGTAAAACTATGCTTGATGCTGAGGAAACAAGCATACCTATTCTACATAAAGATACATTCAATATTAGCGATTCACAACAACGAACAAAAAATATAGATTTAGCCCTTTGTTATTGTAAATCAGGGGTTTTAGAAAGAGGGGGCAATATCAACAATCGAGATTTTGGTAATTATAGAGATGTAAAAATAACCAAACCTTTCCTAATGAGTCAAAATCTAATCAATGTTGGCTTTTTTTTGGATGTTGTAAACCATTTCAAGCTAGGTGCTAAAGACTTTGTAAACTACAAAAAAATATCAAGTATTGTAGATAAATCCTTACCAATCACCAATATCTCATGGTTAGAAGCTGTTCGCTTTTGTAATCTTTTGAGTGAATTGAACAATCTACTACCTGTGTACTATATATCTAAAGTTGGGGATCAATCTACTTGTTCAATTTTTGTACAAAATAAAGGCTATCGTTTACCAACAGAAGTAGAATTTGAATATGCTGCAAAAGCTGGTGTCAATACTACATACATAAATGAAAATACCCACATTTACAATACACAATACTCTTGGTTTGATAACATGAATACAAATAAATCAAAACTCAAATTACAACCATGTGGTCTTAAAGAACCAAATGCTTGGAACTTGTATGATATGATTGGTAATGCTTTTGTTTTTTGCTCAGACTCATTCGATACCTATCTTTTTAAAAACGAATCCTTTTGTTGTCAAGATGATTTTTTTGTGTGCAAATCGAAAACCACTAATAGGGTTTTGAAAAGTGCTGCCTATGATACAAGTGTAGAATTCACCCATATTCAAAATAGAACTTATCTTGATCAAAATGCATTCAATGAGAAAACAGGCTTTAGAGTTTGTAGAAATTTTTTAGTTTAAATACAAAAAAAATTATTTAGCATATTGTAGAGATTCTTCATCACCACTATTAGATGATTCATTTTTTTTACTAGCTGTATTTTGATGTCGCTTACTTATTCTTTGTCTAGGTGATAATACAATTCTTTGGGGCTCAACCTTATTTTTTATCTTGAAAAAATCTAACAAATCTTTTTGAACACTCAATATGTTTTTTTGACAATCATTATTGTCATCTAAGCTTTGCTTTAAATCTTGTAATGTATCATTAACCTTCAATATTGCGATTTCTGTATCCTTTTGATTTTTCAAAAAACCCTTTTGGGTTTCCATAAAGCTATCAAATAATGCTTTGTTTTGTGCGAATATTGTTTTGAATAGCCAACCAATCCCACTCATTGCTGTTACAACAATTATTTCTATTAAGTGGTACTCATTACTCATTTGTTCTTTCAACCTTTTTCTATTGTTAATTTTATCATACATAATGTTTTTGATTTTACCAATCGAAAATAGTGCTTTTTATAATTTATGCACATAGGTATATATTTTCTTTCATAAACTTTGAAAAAAATAATCTAAAAAACTACAATCATATCAAACAAAAAAACTTTTCATTTTTCAAAAAAAATACAGGATTGAAAAAATGGTAGATATAAACAATTTTGATGAGAGTCAAAAAAAGAAAATCATTTTCTATAGTGTTTTAGGTGCAACTGCACTATCCTTAGTTGCATACAAATACTATAAAAATAGCCTAGATGAAGATATGAATGGTGGTGGTCTAATTCCTGATGGATCGATAGGACATGATGATATGTCAAGCATAGAAGAGGGTTTAGATTTTGATTCTAGTTCAACCCCTAAAGAAGACCAAAATTTTGAATTACCAATAGGTAATAGGGATTACAAAGGCATAACACTCTTAGATTACAAAGTAAACCTAGAGCCTGGATTTGTCAATTTCAAAAAACCATTCCCAAGTTCATCATCCCCCTTGCTATCTGTGGATTTCCAAAGAGCACAAATGTTAGGCTTATGTAGAAACCCCACTGAAAATGCTAAAAAAATAGCTAAGATAGCTAAACCTACAAATGAAGAACTAAATATTTTAGCGAAAGTATTACAAATTGAAAGAAATGGTGGTATTGGTAAAATCGCAGAACAAAGAGAGAGAATAGGCTTTTTATGGTCTATTTTGAATCGTGTGCAAAATACTGGACGAACAATAAAGGGTGTTTGTTGTAGAAGTGATTTAGTTTCATATTACAAGTCATTGTTTGATGTTTCAAATAGTGATGTAAACCCCAATGTGAAAAAGCTAGTTGAAGCCTTTTTTGATGGTCATTTCAACAATGAGGTTGGAACTGCAATGAATTGGGTTCATGCCTCAAGATATCTATCTAGATTCCCAAGTTGGACTTTACCAAGTGGTACTTTAGACCAAAGTGGAAACATGATCTCTCGTACATCTAAAATCACACCAATATCCATAGGTCAAGCAATATTCTCAAAGGCTTGATTTATGAAATAATGAATATCAAATGAAAGACAAAGATCATGGATGCAAAAAACAAAAAAATAATAGCAATGTCTAGCTTGGCTCTTGGTGGCATGGCTTTGGTTTGGTATCTTATATACAAAAATAAAGACAAACAACCCAAGCTAGAAAATCAAGCTAACAATCAAAATAAAGCTATAGAGAACAAAAAAGAGGATTTGTATGATTATGATGCTGCTGAAAAAACAAGCATGATCGAAAATGTGGATCAACCAATACATACTGCTATCTCTCTATTAGAATTCCCCCATATTGAACAAGATATTTTGACAAAGGATGATACTAAATTTATCAAATCCCTTGTATTACCATTAGAACAAATCGTTCAAAATGATATCACCAATTTCGATTCATATTATGAGGATACACTATCTGCCTTCAACACAGAAATGTTCATATGCCTAGACCCTATCCCTTTGCAATATGCTTTAGCATTCGTTTGTTTGATATCCCACAATGTGCCAATAGGAACACCTAAAGAGAATATTTTAGAGTACTATGCAGACTTGGATTATG
>Ga0194118_10005429_pt1 | contig 13294 bp, 13 predicted proteins | sample TA2MahsurfametaG_2_FD_148662 | JGI IMG/M metagenome (GOLD analysis project Ga0194118, IMG submission 148662) | Freshwater microbial communities from Lake Tanganyika, Tanzania - TA2015013 Mahale N5 surface | ecosystem: Environmental > Aquatic > Freshwater > Lake | place: Tanzania: Lake...
CGCCTCCGGCACCTCACCGAGCGCGAGCGACTCGCGTGCCTTGCGGAACATCTCGACCCCGGGATCGGGCGCGGCGGGGAGTCGACCGTCGAGCACGCGTGCGAGCGCGGCACGATCGTCGCGCGCACCGGGGAGAAGCGTGTCGGGCATCCACCCCGCAAGCGCGGTCGGGACGCGTCCGCCGGACATCCGCCAGACCCATGCGGCAGTGGCGGCGGTGACTCCGAGCACGACGAATGCCGCGGCGAGCCGGACGAGCGTGCGGAGGCGCATGGCGGCGGCGGATCAGAGGATGCCCTTGCGCCTGAAGTCGAAGGCGTTGATCTCGTGCGACTTCATGATCATGTCGAACGAGAATTTGAGAATGGAGATCTCCCAGGTGTCGTCGACCCCCTCGATGACCGCCAGCGCCGGATTGCCATCGCGCCGGATGTCCGCGAGCAATCGTTCGCGCACGGCCTCGACGCTGTCGTGCACGATTTCCTCGCGCACTTCTCCGCGGCGGAACTGGAATCCGTAACGGAGGAATGCGAGGTCGCGACCTTCGGCGCGGAATTTCTCGATCATCCGCTCCATCCTCGCGCGCACCGATGGATCGAATCCATCCAACTCGATGCCGCAGTAGGGTTCGGGACGCAGCACGCGCGGACGCTGCGCCTCGACCTCACCGCTGCGGATGCGCACCGTGCCGACGCGGTCCATCAGCTCGCTGATGAGCTGGAATTCGAAGCGCGTTTCGCCGAAGGTGCGGATCCGGTGGTCCGGCTCGCGCAGCACACGCGTCGTTTCCAGCGCGTAATGGATGTCGTCCGGCGTGGGCATCGGCGGCGGCAAGCATCGTCCGGATCCACACCAATTCAACCTGAAAACCGCAGCGACATCCATACGCGTTGAAACGGTCGCGGTCGGCACCAAACCGGATTCGATCCATTCGAGTTTCGACGGCTGCCGCCCTTACTGATGGGTGGGGAAATGGATGATCCATCGCGGACCGACGAGTTCCGGGTTCCGCGTCACGAACATCCGCTCCACGATTGCCGGAGCGGAGTTTTCCGATCTCCTGCCCGAGTCGGCATGGCAGCCCCAGCGGCCCATCGTGGTGCACGACGACGGCAGCGCGTCACTCGCCCCCACGCCCGCGGATTGACACGGCATCCCCGGATCAAGGCGTTGCGATGGAGTGGATTGCCATCCACGACTGAGCAACAACGCAGCCATGGGCAACCGATTCCGCTTTTTTCAAATCGGGCGAAGCCGCAACTGTTCCACCCCCAACCCCAACCACCGGCTACAGATTTGAGCAAAATGCTCGAAGTCTTGATGCAAGTCCGTTCGCCGCCTGAGCCCGTGCGACTCGGCGAAGTCATGCTCAAGCGGAAGGAGCTCAGCGAGATCGACGACTTGCAAACCGACAAACAGACGGGGAGACCGTCCCGTCGTCCAGCGGGATCAGCAATGCCCGGTGCCACGCAACCCACAAGGCACGGCCGTCGGCATCCGTTCACAGCCCGATCCGTCGGAACAACGCGTCGAGCGGAAGCTGAATGCCGATGTAGAAGTCACCGAACTCGCCGAAGCGCGCCGACACCTCATCGAAGCGCATTTCATAAACGATCGACTTGATGTCGATGGTGTCCTTGGCGAGCAGGGTGACGCCCCATTCGTATTCGTCGAGACCGGTCGATCCGGTGATGAGCTGCAGGATGCGGCCGGAATAGGTGCGGCCGGTGCGGGCGTGGCCGGCCATCAGCTTTCGACGCGTGTCGTAATCCAGCGAGTACCAGTTGTCCGCGCCGCTGCGCCGCTTGGACATCGGGTAAAAACAAATCACCGGCCAGTCGGGCAGCACCGGATACAAGCGGTGCTGGAGATAATGCGCCATGCGGTCGTCGAACTCCTTGAGCGCCGCCTCGAACGCATCCGTGCCCGGCTTCATCCCCTTCTCACCCACCAATGTCTCCTCGGTATACTGCGCGCGGGTGGTGGTGTATTCCGACGATTCGGTCATCGACAGGTAGGAATACGCGGGATTGAGGACGCCCGGCCCGAGCGACAGCGCGAGCTGCTTTTCAAACGCGTTGGCCACCTGCAAGTCGGGCGTGAGCAGCATGAACCCGAGATCCGCCTTCGGTGAAACGATCGAAAAAGCCAGCAGGTGCGTGTCCAGTGTGGAGCGGATTTCCTGGATCAACCCGGTGAGCCGCGTCTTGGCCTGACGTTTTTCCTCATCGCTGTAGAGCGACCACTGCGCGTGATCGACGTGATGGAAGAGATGCAGCACGTGCCAGCCCTCGCGGGGTACGATCGGAGTGGTTTCCTGGGCGGGCATGACGGATTCAGCGCAATGCGGAGGTGATCTCGATTTCGAGCAGCTTGGTGAACGCGCTGCCGGGAAGGTCCGCCGACACCGCTTCGTGGACTTCGATGAACCATGGGTCGCGGCCGCCGGTGCGATACGCGGCGTGCATGCCGTACTCGTCGAAGCCGGCGGTGGCGGCGATGCGGATCCGGCTGGCCGAGGCGACGGAGCGCGTGATGACGTCGCCCACGACTTCACGATCCTCGTTGCGGAACATCACGCGCACAGCGCCCGGCCCACGGCTCAACGTCATTTCGAGCACCGGCAGCAAGCGCGTTCCGCGGCGCACGGTGTCGGCGTCGGGCCCGCCGACCTGCGGCTCGCTCCAGTACGTCGTGGCGGATTCCACCGTGAAGACCTCGCCAGCCACCGGAAAATCCGCCTCGCCCGCACGGGCCGGCACTTTGGGCAAATGAAAAATCGAAACCAGATACGCGGACATGCCGATCACCAGCAGAACGACCAAGGCCCACAATCCCGCACGCTCGACCCGCGACAACCCGAAATCGGGCATCAACGAACGCAGCGGTACCGACGACACCCGGCGTCGCACCAGCACTTCGGCAACCGGCGGTGACCCGGCCGCAACGGCATCCAGCGGAGGCGCAGAATCCGCCACGGTCTCGTCGGCATGCGTCGCCATCGCCGGAGCCGCGACCGATGACGCAGGATCCGCAACGCGCGTGGATCCGGCGCGCGTCGCTGCCGCGATCGACTCCGGATCCTCAAGGTCCTCGAAGCTCACCTCGTCCGGTGTGGTGGTGATGGTTTTGCCCGTGCGGATCTTGCCGCGGCCGACGGCTGGTTTCTCGGGAGCAGGTGCTGCCGTCGCGGGGGGCGGCGACACGTCTTCCTCCTCGCCGATGACGAGTCGGGGCTTGCGCGGCTGCGGAATCACCGGGGCACCCCAGGCAGAACTCGGCGAGCCCGACGCGGCAAGCGGGCCCGATTTATCCGCGGCGGGCTTGGCTTGGTGGTCATCGTCCAAATCCCACAAATCCAGCTCTTCGGCCTTGTCCGAGAGCGGACTGGGCAACGGCTTTCTCCCGTAGGAGGGACGGCGCGGCGGCGGAAGATCGGGAACCATCGGGAAGCGTGGTGGAAAAATTGGACCAGACCCGCTCGACGATGGCAAGTTTCCTTGAAAATTCCGGTTGCAAGCCGCCCCGGCGGGTGCATCCAATACCCATCCCACCCCACACCGACCATGGCCGACCGCGAAGACAAGAACTCCGAGAACGTTTCAGGCAAATTCTACGTCGACAGCCAGTGCATCGACTGCGACCTCTGCCGCGAAACGGCCCCGAATAACTTCCGCCGCTCGGACGACGAGGGGTACTCCTACGTCTTCAAGCAACCGGAAAACGACGAGGAAGTCGCCCAGTGCCGCGAGGCGATGGAAGGCTGCCCGGTGGAAGCCATCGGCGACGACGGCGAGGATTGATCCCCTCACTCCCGGCATTGATGGCCCGACCGACCCGCGCCAGCACCCTGCGCAGCTCAGTGCTGCGCGAATGGCGGGGGTGTGATGAAGCGGACGACCCGCACGCCGGTGTGTGTCTGGCGTCCGACCTCGTCGAGAAGCTGATGCGCTCACTCGGCGTGCGCGACGGACTGCGGGAAGAGGAAGTGCGCGCCATGTGGAAGGAACTCGCGGGCGACTTCATCGCAAGGCACAGCGAGCCACTGTCGGTGAAACAAGGACATCTCGTCCTGCGCGTCACCCAGCCGGCGATGCGCTTCCACCTCGAACAAATGAAGCCGATGCTGCTCGGCCGCATCCGCAGGCAACTCGGTGAGGATCGCGTGCTGTCGGTTCGTTTCACTCTGGGCTGAGACCATTCGCGGCAACTTCCCGTCACGCACCGCTCCGATGTTCCGCAATCTCATTTTCGACTGGTCGGGCACGCTGGTCGACGATCTCGGCCCGGTGATCGAGGCGACCAACTCGGTGCTCGGCAGATACCGCATCGATCCGCTCGACCGCGAGGGATTCCGCCGGTGCTTCCGCCTTCCCTACCGCGAGTTCTACGCCGAGTTACTGCCAGGCGTGCCGCTCGACGAACTCGAAGCGCATTTCCGCCCCGCCTTCGACGCGGCCGAATCCCCGGTCACCGTACTGCCGCACGCGCGCGAGAAACTCGAGTGGTGCGCGTCACTTGGCATCCGCACCTTCGTTCTCACCTCGATGGACACCCGCGCGTTCGAACGCCAGTTGCGCGACTTCGGCATGCGCGATTGCTTCGAGGCCACCTATTCCGGCGTGCTCGACAAACGCGAGGTGATCCATCGCCTGCTCGACATCCACGCGCTCGACCCGCAGGAAACCGCATTCGTCGGCGACATGACCCATGACGTCGAAACCGCGCGCCATGGCGGCGTCGCATCGGTCGCCGTGCTCACCGGCTACAATCATCCGGAAATCCTCGCACAGGTGCGTCCGGACATCACCGTACCCGACCTTGCCGCATTGCGCGCGCTGATCGAGCGTCAGCATCGCGCACGACGGCCGTTGCCGACCGTCGGCGCGCTCATTCACGACGATGCCGGCCGCGTGTTGATGATCCGCACGCACAAATGGGGCCACCGTTGGGGAATCCCGGGAGGAAAGATCCGCCACGGCGAATCGTCGGTCGACGCGTTGCGACGCGAAGTGGCCGAGGAAACCGCGCTCACCATCGACCGGATCCGCTTCGTCATGGCCCAGGACTGCATCGCCTCGCCCGAGTTCGTGCGTCCCGAGCATTTCATCCTCCTCAACTACAGCGCGCGTGCCGCGGGCGGCGAGGTCTTGCTCAATCACGAAGCCGAAGAATTCCGTTGGCTCCCGCCGGAGGAAGCGCTCGCGCTCGATCTCAACCAACCCACCCGCACGCTCATCGAAGAGTCCATGCGCCAAGGAGTCCACGCCGATGCCTGACACCATCGAAATCCGCCGACTCGAAGTCCGCACCCGCATCGGCGTGCCCGACGACGAACGCGCCGAACCGCAGCGGCTCTGGATCAGCGTGGAAATGACCCCATCGCAAGGATTCGACGGCCTCGCCGACGACATCGCCCGCACGGTCGATTACCATGCGGTGGCTCTGCAAATCACGTCGCTCGCTGCCGCCAAGCCGCGCCGCCTCATCGAGACGCTCGCCACCGAAATCGCCGGTCACCTGCTCGGCCACCACCCGCTGGGCCGGGTGCGCGTCACCATTGAAAAGCGCATCCTACCCGACACCGATTGCGTGGCCGTAAGCCTGGAACGGCATCGGTGAGCGCGGGCGCGACTGCGCCGCGGCACGCACGACCGCCGATGCCTCGTTGCGGTGGTCGACGAACCGGGAGATCACGCAGCGGTATCGATCGAGGAAATGCCGCGGCCGGTGATGGCGCAGCGCGTGGTCGCGGGCCGCACGCGCCATCTCCTCCAGCCGCGCCGCCGGAAGCTGTGCGATGGTTTCCACCGCTTCGACGAGGTCGTCCACCGAACACGTCGCGGGAACCATGCCGAAGCCGTCGACATCGACGCCGCTCTCGCGGCTGACCACCGGGATCACTCCGGCCTGCATCGTGGTGATCACGCCGCCACATTGACCCTCGGCGCAAGAAGGATAGACCAACGCCAGCGAGTTTCTGCAGATGTCCGCGAACGCGTCGCTACCGGTGTCGACCCAGCCCGTGCTGCGGATGTTCGGCGTTTCGAACAACTCCTTGCGGAACGCGCGGACGAAATCGGGATCGCCGTCGAGCGGACCACACACGGTGAGATGAAACTCCGGCAGGCGCGCGAATGCCTCGAGCACCAGGTCGAGCCCCTTGCGCACCAAGCCGCCACTGCCGAACCACAGGAAGCGCTTGCGGCAGGCATCGAAATCCTTGCCCTCCGGCCACGCCGGATCCCCGGCAGGCAGGATCGGCACCGGTACCATCGGCTTCCCCGCGTAACGGTAGGTGCCCATGGTGAATCCATTGCCCAACACCGTCGCGATGTCGGCATGCTCGATGCCGAGGTTGGGAAATTCAAAACGCCGCGGTGCCAGCGTCACACCACGACGACGCTGCAAATCGAGCAGCCGCCGCGACTCGGCCGCGTTCTGAAACAGGATGTGACACACATCGATGTGGAAGATCTTCACGCAATCGCGGCCGACCTTCGGTGCCAGCCGCTCGAGATTGTGGCGCACGTCGATCAGGAAATCGTAAGGCCCGTCGGGCTCGAACCAGTGGTTGCGCCAATGGATCACGTCCACGATGAATCCGAGATCCATGAGTGCCCGGGCGATGAGTACCGATTCCAGATCGTGGCTCGGGACATTGCCCAACACGCCATCACGCTCCATGACCCGGTGCGGACCGGTGAAATACGACAACAGCGCACGCCCGCGCGCGGTGCCGTGCGGACGCAGCCGCACCTTGTCGCCGAAGACTTCCGCCTCGCGCAGGCGGCCCAGCGAACGGCGGGTCTCACGGGCCACGACCCACGGGGTCGACTCGCGCAGGAGCCGGGGAATGAATCGCGAGATCGATGAGTCGTGCATGGTCGTGCGCGGCGCGCACCGATGACATAACAAAGCGGTGCCCGGTCCGGTCCCGCGCCATCGCGGAATGGAAAGGATTGCACGCCGCACCGTCCCGGCATGGGATGCATCGACGACTCATGCGCATCGCCATCGTCCATCACCACCTGCGCCCCGGTGGCGTCACCCGCGTGATCCGCACCACCTCGGAGGCTTTCCGCCAAATCGGCATCCGCCACGTCGTCCTCTCGGGCGAGGCGGATCCATCGCCGGATCCCTCGATGCCGGTCAGGGTCGTGCCAGGCCTGGGCTACGCCGGATGGCCATCGCATGCGGCGACCAGCGGAAACCAACCACCACTCACCGATGCGCTTCAGACAGCGGCATCCGAAGCGCTCGGCGCAGCACCCGACGTCTGGCACCTGCACAATCCGACGTTGGGGAAAAATCCGGAAGTGACCCGCATCATCGGCCACCAGGCACGCAATGGCGAGCGCCTCGTCCTGCATCTCCACGATTTCGCCGAAGAAGGACGACCGGCATTGCACCGCGGCATCCGCGAGATCGCCGATCGCCATCCGCATTCACCACGCATCCGCCACGTCGTGCTCAACCCGCGCAGCCGCGACCGGCTCATCGCAGCGGGGCTTCCCCGGTCCTGCGTGGACGTGCTTCCGAATCCAATCACAACCACCAGCCCTCCCCTACCTGCTCCGCCCGACGCCACACCACCCCTGCTGTTCGCACCGGTACGCTGCATCCGCCGCAAGAATGCGGGTGAGATGTTGCTGCTCACCACACTCGCGCCCGCCGGATCGCGCACGGCGGTGAGCCTCGCCCCGAACGATCCCGACGATCTGCTGGCGCAACAACGTTGGCAGGATCTCGCCCGCGACCTCGACATCGCGATCGAATTCGCCGTGAGCGGCAACCGCACACCCGCGCCCGGTACGGGCCGCGGATTCGATGATTGGCTTGCCGCTTCCACCCACATCCTCGGCACTTCGGTCGCCGAGGGGTTCGGCCTGCCGTTTCTCGAAGCCGTCGCTTGGGGCAGACGCTTCATCGGCAGAAACCTGCCACACCTTACTCAAGATCATGCGGCCGCCGGCATCCACTGTGGTTCGCTCTACGACCGCTTGCTCGTGCCCGGCGAATGGATCGGTGAATCCTCATTGCATGCCGCGCTGCGGCGTACGCTCGCACACAACCACCGCCTGTGGATCCGGCCCCTCGCCACATCCGAAATCCACAAAACCTTCGAGCGACTCTGGGGCGACGGATGGATCGACTTCGGCAACCTGACCGAACCGCTCCAGGAAACCATCCTGCGGCGACTCGCCGATCGCGGGTCGCAATCCATCCCGCTGGCCGAATGCGACGGCCGACGCATGCCACTCGTCGATTGGCTCGCCGATGCCCTCGCACAACGCAGACCCGATGCCGATCCGGAGCAACTCGAACCCTGGTCGCCCGCGCGCTACGCCGATGCCTCGATCCGCATCTACCGGGAACTGATCGAGGCCGAACCCAGCACACCGTCTTTCATCAATCCACAACGTCTGCTCGATGGTTGCCTCGACCACCCGTCGTTCCACTTCCTGTGTTCGGCACGTCCGCAAATCCGTGCGGTCGTCTTCGATCTCTATGGCACGCTGCTCGTCGCCCCACCCGGCGCTGTCCGCCACGACCCGCAAGCCGATGCGCCAATGCGCGCGGCGATCCGCGGATGCGGATTCAATCCACCCGTCTCGCCAAGCCAATCGCTTGCCGAGGCGGTGCGCCGACATCACCTTGCGTCGGACGACCCGCATCCCGAAGTCGACTTGCGCCAGCTCTGGCGCGAAATCCTCCAACTGCCGACCGATGCCGACACGACGACGCTGATCATCGCCACCGAACGCGCACGGCTGCCCGCATCCATCATGCCGGGAGCGGCGGACATGCTGCGGACCATCGCCGCCGCCGGACTGCCACTCGGCATTCTCTCCAATGCCCAATGCAACGCTCTGCACGACCTCGGCAACCTGGCCGGGCCATTCGACCCCGCGCTGATCGTGCTCTCCTACCAACACGGCTGCGCCAAACCCTCGCCCAAGCTCTTCACCCTGCTCGCCAGCCGACTCGCCCAACGCGGCATCCATCCCGATGAAGCGCTGATCGTCGGCAACGATCCGCTGCACGACATCGCGCCCGCCCAATCCCTCGGATTCCAAACCGCCCTGTTCACTGGACACCCCGATTGCCACCGCCCGGGCATCGCCAAGCCCGACCTCACCCTCAACTCCTGGACCAGCCTCACCCGCGCACTCGGGCTGGGGCTCGGATGAGCCAAGCCATCTCCCGTTTTTGTGTCCGTTTTGCGCATCCGCTTCTTGATAAAGGGTCTGTCCCTTTATCTTTGTCTCGATCAAATAACCTTGAAATGACAAGCAAATTGCCAAGCCACCCGAGTCAAATCTGCCCCACAGGATTGCCGCCCATCACGCCCTTTTTCTGATAAAGGGTCTGTCCCTTTATCAGAAATCGAGGGATTTGTGTGTGGGATTTGGTCGATCTGAACCAGCGGTGCGGGTCTGCGATCTCCCCGACAGAAACCCACTGGGCATTGGCACGGGCAGCCGCGGCCGAACCATTGCCCCCGTACCCCGCCCCGTCGCCCCCCCCAGCCCCCCGGCTGTGGAGATCACGCAGCCTCTGCGTGCTGATGGATTCCATCTGTTGATTTGATGTTGAAACAATAATTTTCTGGATAGGATTAATTATTTTAATGAAAATGATTCGATTACGGTTTTTATTCGATGAAATCGGATTTCCGTGCCAAAGCAGGCTTGCGGCTGCTGGGGTGCCCCCCCATAGTTCCGCGCGCCTGCGCCGATCGGTCGGCGAGGGTGTGTTTCCGGCGCCCCATTACGACACATGAGCGAGCATTCCACAGCCCGAGCGGAACCGACCCTGCCCAAGGATCTCGCCGCCGCCAACGGGATGGTCAATGTCCAGATCGACGGCGTCTGGCACCAGGTTCCCAAGGGCACGCGGATGATCGAAGCCTGTCGGCTCGTGGGCACCGAGGTGCCGCATTATTGCTACCATCCGAAGCTCAGCTCGCCGGGCAACTGCCGGATGTGCCTGGTGCAGACAGGCGCGCCGCCGCGTCTCGCCCCCGGCCAGGAAGCGGATCGGGACGAGCACGGCTTCGAGCCGATTTCGTGGATGCCGCGACTGGTGATCGCCTGCGCGAACACGGTGACCGAAAACATGGGCATCCGCACCAAGGGCGAACTCGTCGAGTCCTGTCGCGAAGGCGTGATGGAGTTCCTGCTGATCAACCATCCGCTCGACTGCCCGATCTGCGACCAAGCGGGCGAATGCCGGTTGCAGGAACATTCCGTCGGCCATGGACGCGGCGATTCGCGATTCACCGAGATGAAGGTGAAGAAGCCCAAGAATGTCGAGATCGGTCCGCGCATCCGCCTCGACGACGAGCGCTGCATCCTCTGCAGCCGCTGCATCCGCTTCATGGACGAGATCGTCGGCGATCCGGTGCTCGGATTCGCCGACCGCGGCACACACACCATCCTCACCGTCCACCCCGGAAGATTGCTCGATTCAAATTATTCGCTCAACACGGTGGACCTCTGTCCGGTGGGCGCGCTGACGTCGAACGACTTCCGCTTCCAGATGCGCGTCTGGTTCCTCAAGGAAACGCCGACCCTCGACGTCAACTGCGGTACCGGCACCAACATCACCGTCTGGACCCGCGGCAACACGATCCACCGCATCACGCCGAGGCGCAATGATGCGGTCAACTCGTGCTGGATGCCCGACTCGCACCGGCTGCATTTCCATTTCATCGACAGCCCGTCGCGGCTCACCGAGCCGCTGCTGCGCGGGCCCGAATCGCAAACCCACTCGCCCGCATCCTGGAGCGAGGCACTGCGATCCGCCGCCGATGCGATCCGCGCCCACGCGCCGCACGAAACCGCGATCATCGCCTCGGGCCGCATGACCAACGAGGAACTCCTGCTCGTGCGCACACTCGCCGCGGAGGCCGGTGTCCCGCACATCGCGCTGGTCCCGCGCATCGGCGAGCCCGACGGACTTCTCATCGCGGCCGACCGCAACCCGAACACCACCGGTGCCCGGCTCGTGCTGGGCATGGACGATCCATCCGCCGCGCTCGACGCAATCCGCGACGGCGTGCGTGGCGGCCACATCCGCGCGCTGCTCGTCTTCGGCGAAGACATCATCACCGACGCCGGATTCACTGCGGCCGATCTTGCGTCGCTCGATTTCCTGCTGCACAGCCACATCCTCGCCAATCCCACCGCCTCAGCCGCCCACGTCGTGCTTCCGGCCGCGGCATTCGCGGAGAAGCGCGGATCGATGGTCAACCTCGCCGGCAGGCTGCAACGCCTCAACCGCGCGATCGAGCCGCCGGGCCACGCGCGCGACGACTGGGAACTGCTGCGCGACTTGGTGCTGGCCATCACCGGCGCGGCCAACGAGACGCACCGGATCGAGGACGTCTTCAAGGCGCTCGCCGCTGCCGTGCCGGAGTTCAGCGGCATCACGCTCTCGAAAATGGGCGACCTCGGCATCCAAGTGACCGAAACCGGATACCGCATCCCGTTGCTCGAGGACGAGAGGAAACGCATCGCCACCGGTGCGATCGTCGGATGATCCGCCGCCACCCGCATTCCACATGCCCGAACTCCTGCCCATCGGAATCACCCTGGCCAAAATCGTGGTCTTCACGTTTTTGGTGCTGCTGCCCTTCGTGCCGCTCTCAGTCTATTTCGAACGACGCTTCTCGGCCGTGATCCAGGACCGCGTCGGCCCGAACCGGGTCGGCCTGCCGCTCACGCTGCTCGGATTCAAACACGACGTCCGCCTCCTCGGCCTTGTCCAGCCGATCGCCGACGGCCTCAAGCTGTTTCTCAAGGAGGACTTCACGCCGTCGTATGTGCGCAAGGGATTCTTCTGGCTCGCGCCGGCGCTCACGCTGGTTCCCGCGCTCATCACCGTCTGCGTGATTCCGTTCGGATCGGACATCACGGTGTTCGGCCGACAGGTGTCGCTGGTGATCGCCGACATCGACGCCGGACCGCTGTTCGTTTTCGCCATCGCGTCGCTCTCCGTCTACGGCATCACGCTCGCTGGATGGTCTTCCAACTCGAAGTTCCCGTTCATCGGCGGTGTGCGCTCCACCGCGCAGATGATCTCCTATGAGATCTCGCTGGGCCTTTCGATCATCCCGGTGCTGATGTACTACGGCGAGCTCAACCTCGGTGCCATCGTCCGCCACCAGGCCGAACACGGCTGGCTGCTGCTGCCCTTCTGGAGCGGCGGATCCCTCTCGCTGCCCGGCGCGCAGACCGCGCTTTTCTGGATCCCCGCCTTCATCGCCTTCCTCATTTTCACGATCTCGATCTTTGCGGAAACCAACCGCATGCCCTTCGACCTGCCGGAGTGTGAAACCGAACTCGTCGGCGGATACCACACCGAGTACTCCTCGATGAAGTTCGCCCTGTTCTTCATGGGCGAATACGCGGCCATGGTCATCGGCTCCGCGCTGATCGTCACCCTCTTCCTTGGCGGCTGGTCGCTGGGCTTCGGCCTCGACGCGCGCATCGCGGAACTCCACGTCGGCGGACTCCACTACGGCGGACTCATCCACTTCGGCGTCTTCCTCGCCAAGCTGCTCGCCTTCATCCTGTTCTTCATCCTCGTGCGCTGGACGGTGCCGCGCTTCCGCTACGACCAGCTCATGAAGCTCGGCTGGGTCGTCTTCTTCGAGGCGGCGCTTATCAACGTCTTCCTCGCCGCGCTCGTCCTCGCCGCGCCCGACCTCACCGCAACCGCCACCACCATCGGGGCGATCGTGCTCGCCGCGGTCGGTGCCGCGGTCGTCTGGGTCGCCAAAGTCTCCGAAACCCCAGCGACACCAACGCGGGCCTGAACCGCAATCGCCCCCCGCAACAGCCATGAGCCACGCCCGCATTGTCACGCTGCGCAGACCCAGACTCCGCTTTGGCGAGAAGATCTACCTCGGCGCCATCGTCAAGGGGTTCCTGCTCACCCTCCGGCACGCGCTGCGCACGATGTTGGGCAAATCGGCCGGTGCCCGCTCGCTCAACTCGTCGGGGATGGGCGTGACGATGCAGTTTCCGGAGCAACGGTGGGACGACCGCATGCCCGAGTATTACCGTGGCGCCCCGGCATTGGTGACCGACGAGCAGGGCCGCGAGCGCTGCGTGTCGTGCCAGCTTTGCGAGTTCATCTGTCCGCCCAAGGCGATCCACATCGTGCCCGAGGAAATCCCCGCGGAAGACCGCTGGTCGAAAGTCGAGAAGCGTCCGAAGGAGTTCGAGATCGACATGATCCGCTGCATCTACTGCGGGATGTGCGAGGAGGTCTGCCCGGAACA
>Ga0194118_10005436_pt1 | contig 13282 bp, 22 predicted proteins | sample TA2MahsurfametaG_2_FD_148662 | JGI IMG/M metagenome (GOLD analysis project Ga0194118, IMG submission 148662) | Freshwater microbial communities from Lake Tanganyika, Tanzania - TA2015013 Mahale N5 surface | ecosystem: Environmental > Aquatic > Freshwater > Lake | place: Tanzania: Lake...
AAGGTTGGATAAAGACGAAGAGCGTTAGTCTTCGTAATAACAATGAAGATTTCGAATTTATAGACGATGAAGAACTCCGTAAACTAAATTTAGAAAATTAATATGAAGTTTTTATCAGTTATTGTTATTGCATTGATGTCTGTTACCTCAATAGACAATTTAAAATTAAAAGTTTACTATATAATCACTTATAGAAGTAATGAAAAAGTGATAGAAAAAGTATATCTAAAGAAAGAAAACGCCCAAAAATATATAAATACTTTCAAAGATAATCATAATTACGAGCTTGAAGAGGTGACTCTTACAGAATGATTAGCCAGCAATTTTGAGTTCCCGTAGCTCAGTTGGATTAGAGCATTCGCCTTCTAAGCGAACGGTCACAGGTTCGAATCCTGTCGGGAACGCCACCTTAAAAAATAAATAATACCAATCCTCAAGAGAAATAAATCTCTCTTCATCATCACAGAGACACTTTTTAGCAATCCAGTTTTTTCTCAAAACAAATTCTTGTCCGCAATATTGGCAGTTCATCCATATGTTTTACAGAAATTAAGTTTCGGTTTAGTTACAATTAAATAAAATAATAATAAAACAATGCTCACAAAAGATCAAGCATTCGATATCGGCGAGTTCATCTACAAAAACGGCCATAAATCTCTATGGCAAGTAGGAGATAGGCTAGAAAAAATTCTAGGCGAATTTGCTATCAATCCTAATAAGGAGCAAATTATTAGCGCGTTTATAGTAAAAAATGGAGCAGAGAAGATATATACTCTTGACAATGCAATCTTCAAGCTAATCCAAGAATTGGCAAAAGCAGAACAGCCAGTTGAATTGACCATGTCATGAATAAGAGGACTTTCATCTTACTTTTACAAAACAAAGATAAAGATTACGTTGAACCAGATGATGTAATCAATATTATATGCATCAGAGCCGCAGAAGTTTTTATTGAGATCAATCAATCTGCCGAAGTCAGTTTAGAAGTTCTTTCTAATTTAAAAATATTTATCAGAGACAACGTATTAAAAGATAAAACTTTACTTAGGTATTGTGTAGAAATCGACTTCGACTCAGATTTAATAGAATAATATAATAGAAAAATTCTTTATCTTTGTGTAATACTCTTTGATGAGCCAAGGCTCGAAAATAGCAATAGGATTACCAAGATATATGGACTCAGATAAAAATGACATATTCGACTTCCAAATGCCAGAAGTCCCAGAACCAATACAAGACACCGTTCAAGAGTTTAAAGATAAAGATCCGGTAGGATTTAAATTTGGGTTTATTGGGGCTGGTCAAGGAGGGGGTAAGCTCGCAGAAGCGTTTGCTCAGATTGGTTACGCTAGGGTCGGAGCTATCAATACAGCCGATCAAGACTTAGAAACAGTAAACGTTCCTCGTAAATTTAAATTCGGGAAACAACAAGGGGCTGGCAAAGACCGTAGCGTAGCCAAGTCAGCTTTTTCAGAACAAAAAGAAGATGTAATAGATTTTATAAAACAAGCTGTGGGTACAGATATAGACAGAATATTTGTTGCTGTAGGTGCGGGAGGAGGAACTGGGGCAGGAGTTTGCTCCGGGTTAGTTAAAGCCGTTAGCGAATATCAACAATCTGTAAAGTCCACTTCTCCTTACGTTGGGCTTATTCTCGCTTTACCAAAAATTTCAGAAGGAAAGAAGGTAAGTTTAAATGCCTACGAGACTTTAAAGGAGGCTTGCGCTTTAGTTGATCAAAAAATTATATCCCCTTTAATTATATTAGACAACGAAAAGATTAACGCTCTTTATCCTAAGCTTCCAATTAGTAAATTTTGGCAAGTAGCTAACAGCAGCATATCTTCGCTGCTTCATTTGTTCAATAATATAGTAACAAAGAGCAGTCAATACACTACTTTTGACAGCAATGACCTCAGAACTGTTCTGGATTCTGGGATTATGGTTTTCGGAATGACTAATGTTCCTAATATAGTTAGCGAAGCAGAGATATCTAAAGCTGTAAGAGAAAACCTAAAGAGAAATGTCCTTTGCGGAGAACTAGATCTGTCAACAGGAAAGATAGCCGCAACAGTAGCTATTGGCGACGACAAAACTTTAGACAGTATTCCTCAAGAATATCTTGATAATGCCTTCAATCAGCTAAATAGAACTCTGCAATCAGGAAGTACAGTTCACCAAGGAATATACAAGGGAACAAGGACTGGTCTTTCTATTTTTACAGCTATTGGAGCAATAAATACCCCTCAAGAAAAACTAGACATTCTTTTCAAAGCTAGCCAATGAATTATGTCTCGTCACGCAAATTTACCTTTTCATTTTTACGTCAATGTAGACAATAAATTTCTAGGTGCGAAAATGCCATCTGGTACAACAGCCGCCATTTGGCATTCTGTTTATTGCAGACCGAATCAAATATTAATGTGTCATGTCTTGCTTGAGTCTGGGGCCAACTGGAGCGGTTTACCAATTCAAGCGTTATCAACTAAAGAAAATTTTGACATTCCAGAAGATTTATTAATGCCTTGGGCAGCGATGGGTGATGATTTAGAAGTATTCCATTCTGAATATTTAGAGGGCTTAAAGTGCGAAACTATTAAAAAATTAACAACAAAAGCAAGACATACTGGAGTAATAGTTGATTGGGCTGATGGCTTTAGCAGATATCCTCAAGAACATAAGCCGCTCAATTTGCTAGAATTAGAGAGCGGCCAATTTGCTTTATTTCCTAATAACTATATTGTTTATGAAGACAGCCATTTTGTGACTGAGAATGGCAAAGAAAACCTCAAATATTATAAGCGAGGAGATAAAGTTTATTGGGGAAAATAAAAAAGCCAGCCTTTCGGCTGGCGTGTTTATTTCAGTTTATATCATTTGGCAGAGCCAGCGGGATATGTTTCGCTTTTGTAGATTGCTCTTTTTTGTATTCTAATAAGCACGATTGGAACTTTTCTTTGTCAGAGCCTTGTTTGGAAGGAATGCATTTTTGCAAAAATTGCCTGAAGTTTTTTCCTTCCGTTTGGTACATTAGTTGATACTCCTCTTCAGACTCGTAAGAAGCTCTTGATCTTATTAATTGATCTTTTGTTTTAGTCAGAACGTCGCCTTTTTTGTAAGTTGGACCATCATTTGTTACTTTATATTTTACCACTTTGCCCATTCCATTTGGTAATTCTTCTACAGATTCCACAAGACCCTCGCTCCCGTAATGATAGCAAGAGGGATTTATGTTTTTCACCATAGATCCAGTTTCAAAAATGTCTTTGTCATATTCTTCGCTTGCATTTGCGTAATCGGTCTCTTGATTAAACATTACATAATTATGAATCACTATCATGTAATCTTCTGTAACAGCTATTTTGCCTTGCAACCATGATTCTGTTAGGTTTTCTTTGACGTTAGGATTTTCAAGATTTGCTAAAATAGCATTAACATGACCCTGTATTGATCTTAAAGATCCAATAGACATACCTAAAAAGTCGCCCTTGTACTCTTCAAATTCGTCTTTCTCTGATTCCGCTTCCATTTCCTCTGCTTTAGCCAAGTCGGGCCAAATTTTGAGCAATTCAGCTTGGTCCCAAAATGTAATTCCATCCCAATCTCCCTCTTCGGCTTGGGCTTTCTTTAAAGCGTCTTGCTTTGGATAATCTTTATCACCGGGTTTTGCGGCTTTATAATTTCGCCCAAGGCGTTCTTTCTTCTTTTGAATGTTGTACCATAAGCCTTTTCCGGCCTCTGCTTCTAGGCTAACTGTTACTTCTTCTGACCCCTTAACTGGCGCACCGGCTCTCCATTGATAGCAAGACCAGTAACGAGCTTTCCACTTTGGACCGGGACTGTCGCAATTGTGCCTAGCTCTAAAATTTTTTCTTCTAGCTGGGTTGTCTCTTTTGATTTCCATGTTTGGATCACCAAAATTAACCTTAACTACATTGCCTTTTTCATTTTTTACATAAACAGAAAACTTTTTAGGACCGCCGGGGGTTCTAAATGGTTTATTCAGAGTTTTGTTTTCCTTAGCTGCTCGTATTTGATCTGTGAAGTTTATGGTCATATTGAAATGTATTACACTTTTTCTATAAAAAGCCTTTACTTTTTTCTAAATGAAAAGAATACTTATGTTGTAAAAAGTTCCAAGTTTGTGCGATTTTTAGTCAAATAAGCAATTTGTTTTTTAGAATAAACATTTTTAGAATTTTATAACGATTAATGATTATAAGTGTATTTAAAAATATGAAGCTAACATTGAGTTCTGCTATAACAAAAAAACTGAAGCTGCTAGACGAGTTTTATGATCTTGGAGCAGATGAATTAAAAGAAGGCGTGACTGACTTAATTGAAGAGTTACTTGAAGAATATGTTGATGATAACGGTTTAAATAATAAAAATGAAAACTTAGATATTTATGAAGAATAAAGTAATTTTAAATGAACTTTTAAGTGAATTACTAGCAGCAGTAATAAACGATGATCGAATTTTAAAAGACTTAGATAAATCGATAAACCCTAATTCACAAAGCAAAGCAATTTACTTAACAGAAACAATTATAGAATATGTTAATGAAGAAAACAAAATATCAGCGCATTAATGATCTAATAGAAAAGACAAGAATGTCTACCCAGAGCGTTAATTGGTGGGAAAAAGAATTGAATACAATACTATCTGAAATAGACAGATGGGAGTCTTCCGATAGTCCGAAAGCAGAAGATGAACTAGAAAGGCTAAAAGATAAATTGCAGTTATTGATTCCAAGAGCGCGAATAGAAATAGAAGTAATAAATAATTTAGAAAAAGAACTTGATGCTGTGCAAAAAGAAATAGATGAAGAAACAAAAGGAAAAAACAAAAAAAAGAGCAGCAGGAAAAAAAGAGTTTAATTTTTATCAGGTAGTTTCTCAAAATAGGAAATTTAATTACGGGGCTTTTCCCGCCTCAAGGACAGGTCTTGGCATGGCAAGGAGTTGGGCCGAAAAGATGACTGAAGAGACTGGCGAAAAATGCGTGGTAAAAAAGCGTTGACAAGATCAAAAATCTCTGAAAGCCCCGGTTTTGCTGGGGTTTTCGCTCGAAAAATTTTTGAAAGTCGAGCTTGACCGCAGCGTCGGAAGCTGTAGATTTGATCCGTAGTCTGAACCAAACCTTACGTCTGCTGCATGATCACTCTGGAAAAACCGTATTCCGTTCGCAAGTCTGGCATAGAGAATGATGGCATCTCTTTCGGAATCAAGAAAGACGGCCTCGCTCATATCTTCAACGTTCTTCGGAACCAACTCTACTCAAACAAGATCCTCGCAGTCATTAGAGAGTATAGCTGCAATGCCTACGATGCCCAAGTGGAGGCTGGCAACTCTGACCAAAAGTTCGTAGTCACCTGCCCGACCTTGGATGATCCTTGTTTCAAGGTGCGTGATTTTGGGCATGGTCTCTCTCCCGAAGAGATCGCTGAAGTTTATGCTTTTTATGGCGAGTCAACCAAGCGCAACAGCAATGCCTTGATCGGCCAGCTTGGCCTTGGCTCGAAATCTGGATTTGCTTATGGAGACAACTTCGTAATCAGGAGTTTCCATAACGGCACTCTTTACACCTACAATGCATTCTTGGACGAGACCAAGATCGGGCAGATCGTCAAGATGCGCGAAGAATTTACTTCTGAAAAGAATGGCGTTGAGATTGTCGTTCCTGTTAGGGTCAGGGATATTTCTTCTTTTAAGGAAAATATCGGTAGCTTCTTCAAGTATTTCAGTAGCAAGCCTCAAATTGTTAATATAGAAAAAGATTATCTGGATAATTGCTGGAGGGCTGACGAGAAGATTCTTCATGGCGAGGGCTGGCAATTCTTGAAGTCTCGCAACTCTTGGGACAAAACTCCATCCATGATGATCATGGGCAATGTTGCTTATCCCCTGCATGGGGCTTCTGTAGACAATTTACCTAGTATTTATCATACCGATTTTATTGTAGAGTTCAATATTGGAGAGCTTGAGGTCTCTGCGAGCCGTGAGGCTCTTCAGTTTTCCACTAGTACTCAGAACGCAATCAGAAGGCGTTTTCAAATAATCAAGAGTGAGATTGATTTTAAGATCAAAGAGAAGATAGCCAATGCTAAAAGCCTGTTTGAGGCGAAGTGCATTTATCATAGTTTAACTGCTTCTTATGGAGACTTCTATCGTTTCCAGAAGCAATTAACCAATATTACTTGGAACAAGAAAAACGTTGACAACAATCAAATTATCACTCCCCCGCAGAGCAAAAACGTTAGGATTTTTGAAATTGTCAAGAGCAGGAGATCTGATCGGATAATTTCTCGTATTCTTGAAAGTAAGGTTATTCGCTGCTATTCTGGGTGCCTTTTGTATGTCGATGACACTAAGCAAAAGTTCATGCAGCGTCTAGCTCACTATGTTTTCAACGAAAAGCAGACAGGGATTTCTGTTGTTTACGTTATTCAATTCGCGGACAATCAAAGCAAGCAAGACTGGTTAAAGGGGGTTGACATGGCAGAAAGCGAGATCCCCCTTGCTTCCAGCGAAAAAATCAATAAAATCGTCTACCCAAAGAACGCTAACGGTTCTTCTCCCAGCATCAAAGATGCAAAGCATATCTCTTGTGAATTTAAGTTGAATCGTCAAGCTACAAATTCTTTTTATAAAGCCAAGAGCGAGCAATTCTTTGAAACTTCCTTTGACTTGAATGCTGGAGGGGTTTACCTTTACATCAATCGGTTTCATTGCAAGAAAAACTATTGCGATGGGGATCTTGAATGTCACATTGAGCCTACCAACTTCATCAGACTTTTTAATAATTCTCAGAAAGGTTTTGAGATTGTTTATCCAGAAATAGCTTGCCTAAAGAAAGATACTGCTGAAAAAGCAATCAAAAACAAAAAGTGGCAAAGTTTGGAGGAATATATTAAGCAATACATCTCCGACAACTGGAAAAATAATCAATGCCAAAAAATTGCTAATTATCTTGAACTCCAAAAGTTCTTAAAAGATTATAAAATTCAATGGCAATTCTTGGTGTGGCTTAAATATATTCCTGATATTGTTGCTTTTCAAAATGTTGTTAAATCTTTTTATCTTATTGAGTCTAATGGGACTTTAGATAAGGATGCTTCTGACAACTTCATCAGCCTCTTTGATCGCACTAACCTCAAAGATGTTATTTGTGGTGGCAAAACTTCCACCCACAACCTCAAAAATGAAATTGAAAAGATCTTCAATAAATATGAAATTTTTAACACAATTGATTGGTATGATGGGAAGAACCCAAGAATCGTCCAAAAATATCTCGACCTTGAAGAAAAAAACTTGACTTCCGCTCAGAATCGACCATAATCACTCGTAGTCCATGAAAACTCCTGCATTCATACTCACCGAAAACTCCCTGACAGTCAATCTTGAGGGAAAAACCTTCACCATCAACTCAGGACACCCTAGTTGGCGAAAAGCAATCGAATCCTTGAAACGCAAGGATTATCAAACATTAAAGGAACTTATTTCCCTTAACAAAGCATTCGCCTATTTCACCGGAAATAAGGTCAAGATCATCGACGGTCAGGTTTTCTTTAATGGAGACCCAATCCACAACTATCTTACGGAAAAGATTATTTCGTTTATGGATAAGGGTTTGCCCCATGAAAGCTTGATCAAGTTTCTTGAACGTCTGCTGGCGAATCCTTCTCGACGCGCCATTAATGAACTGTACTCATTCTTGTCGCACAAGAATCTTCCCATTACTGACGACGGTACGTTCCTTGCCTACAAGAGTGTCCGCTCAGACTTTACCGATCATCATACTGGTAGATTTAGCAATGTCGTTGGTTCCACCTTGGAAATGACGCGCAATTCTGTCTGCGACGATTTCAATCAAGGATGTTCTTCTGGCTTCCATGCTGGATCGCTTGAATACGCATCTAACTTCGGTGGAGAAGAAAAAATATTGCTGATTGTAGAAATTGATCCTGCTGATGTTGTGTCGGTCCCTTCTGATTGTAACTGCCAGAAACTACGCACTTGTAAGTATAAGGTTGTGGCAAAGTACGATGGCCCACTTCCCGAACATTATGTACAGAGTGCTGAAAAAACGGATGATTTCAGCGACAATGACAATAAAGATTTTGATGCCGAATCTGATTGGGATGTCGAGTCTGAAGGCGTCAATGCGGGTCCAGAGCCTGAAGTTTCTGTTACTATCCAATTAGGAAACAAGTCTCATAGATTTGTGAGGGACTCCAAAGGTCGCTTCGCAAAAGCAGAGTAAGTAGGACTACATTGGGGGGCAGGGGAAACCCTGCCCCCCTTTCTTGTATGCAGCTAGATTTTATCGGAAATATTTATAACAACTCCTTGGTCCAAGGGGATCTTTTCGATGCTCCAGTAGCTCGAAAGCCTTTTACTAAAGACGTAGAGGAGTTCTTCCATTCTGTTAATCTTAAAGAAATAGAAGAACACCAAAACTTCTGGTCTAAATTAATCCCAGATGAACCAGAACAAAAGTTTCAGAGATATCTGTTTGCTTTTCTCTCTGTTCATACATCATGGGAAAACAATGTAAAAGCCTACATTAAAATCAAAGACTTTTGGAACTGGATGGGCAACGATGAAGAGTTGCGCTCAAGACTAATTGAATGCGGAGTGGGTCTGCATAACAATAGAGTAAGATTTATTTCTTCCTTTTCCAAAGACTATTGGCAGAATCGTAAATCAGAATACGAAAAGAAATCAGAGACTTGGACTAACTACAGAGACAGGCTAGAGAGTCGCATCTTGGGGCTGGGCTTAGCAAAGACGAGCTTTGCGCTTGAAATGCAGCATCCATTAGAAGCTAACTGCTTTTGTGCAGATACTCATTTGTTTCAATTATATAAATTGCATCAGCAAAAACATATCAAGCTCTATAAAGAAATGGAAAATCATTGGCTTACTTGGAGCAAAATGTTTAATGTTCCCAGCTACATTGCCAGAGCTATTTTTTGGAACCGTAAACAAAAACAAAATAACTGCCGCTACTGGGCATACTGTTTACAATGACATCGATTGATAAATTAATTTCAGAATCAAAAACCGCTTTCTTATCCGAGGAAGAGGAGATAAGGCTGTTTAACATCTACATAAATAAGGAAAAAGGTTGGGAAGAGGCGAAAGATTCTATTATCGAATCTTGCTTGCTTTATGTAGTTAAGTGCGCTCACTCATATTCTTCTGACCCAAACAGATTAGAAGATCTTGTTGGCGAAGGGATATTAGGTTTGATAGAATCACTTGATCGCTATAATTTGAACCAAGGAGCCAGATTTTTAACTTACTGTTCTTTTGCTGTTAAAGGCAAAATGTTAAAATTTTTATATAAAAATCATTTTGGTACTGGCTTTTCGATTCCATTTCATATTTCCTCCAAGGTTTCAGCAATAAAATATTTTATTGAAAAAACAGAACACGAAACAGGAAATTCTCCTACTCGTCAGGCCATAGCTGAGAAATTTGACTTAGATGAAATATCTCTCCATATTTATTTAGATCTATTAGATTTTAACGCCTTCTCTTTAAACTTTCATCAAGAGATTGAGGATTTAGATACCAACAGTCCGTATTTAGACTTAGAAAAGAAAGATACGGCGCAAATTCTAAGAGACATAGTCGCAAATCTACCGGAGAGACAAAAGACCATTATAAATAAAAGATTTGGTTTGATAGATGGAGATTTTAAAAAGCTTTGTCAAATTGGCGATGAACTTTTTTTAACTAAGCAAAGAGTAAGTCAAATTGAATTTGAAGCTCTAGATGTTATAAGAAAAGAAATCAAAAAAATTCAATCGAAACCAAAAATTTGTTCGCGATCTTCAAATACATGGTCGATGCAATAATATTTATTTCAATATGTTTTTTTTTGATTTATTTATTGGGAAGTTTTTTTGAATGACAGCACCTGCCATGCCAAAAAAGCTCTGGAAAAAATTTTGGCGAAAATATTTGAAAACCGCTTGACTGTTGGTCCGAAACTCTCAAAATAGAGACAGATCATGGCTCTACGCCTGATTTGGACGGTATAAAAATAAAATAAAATAACGTATGCCTAAAAAGCCTGTAACCAAGCGTCATCTCGTAATAAAAATGAGTGACCTTAAAAAGATGTTTGGCGACAACGACCTCGTTTGCATCCCAAAATCATTCGCCAGAGACATTGCTTATATGCTTGCTGCTCATGGCGTTTCTCTTGAAGAGCTTAACAAGAAACCTGTAGTTGAAGATGAAGTTGAAATTGAACCGAAGTCTGATAAAGCTGACGACGCAACAAAAGTCCAAATTTCTGAGACTTGTTTTGAGGATTAATCTCAATGAGTTTTGATAAGATAATTGGGCAAGAAAAGGTTAAGAGGAGACTCTCCTTTTACCTTGATGGGCAGCATAAAACTTCGCTGTCTCCGCATTTGCTTTTTGTTGCCCCAAGGGGTAGCGGCAAAACGCTCTTGGCTCAAACTTATGCAAGTCAATTACTAAACTTAGAGGGCAAGAAGCGCAAACTAATTACAATTAATTGCTCCACACTTACAAGCCTAAAATCATTCATTGATGATATATGTATTCATTATATTTCTGGCAAGGAAATAACTGTATTGTTCGATGAAGCAAGTGAGATTCCAAGTGCCATCAGGACAGCATTACTGACTATCTTAAATCCTAACAAGGAAAACAGAAATAATTTTACTTATGACGATGTAACAATTGAATTTGATTTCAAGAAGGTTACATTCTTATTTGCCACCACAGAAGCTCATAAAATATTTCACGCTTTAGTGGACCGGCTAGAGCGGATTGATTTGGAAGAATATTCTAATGATGATCTTGGCATTATTGTGCGAAAAAACGTTGACGCTCCGATTAGCGATGCTGCTTTGGAAGAGGTCAAGAAAGTCCTGAGAGGCAACGCGAGAAAAGCTACTCAAATGGCAAATCATATTAGTCTTTATTTGCGCTCCAGCGATAAGCGAGAGTTTATTATGCGAGACTGGATTGATTTTAAAAATAAATTGGGAATCAACGCTCTTGGCTTGACTCCAATTGAAATTAAGATCTTAAAGATCTTGTCTGAAAAGTCGCTAACTACCTTAACAAACTTAAGCGCAAAAACTCAAATGTCCCGGCAGTCACTCCAAAGGGATACTGAGAACTACCTCCAGAAACTAAACTTGATGGAAATTACTGCCGCTGGCAGAAAGATTACAGTTCAAGGCAAACAGTATTTGGAGTCTTTAAAGTAAATAAAAAAGCGGGAGGCGTAAACCTCCCGCTAAATTTCGTTCAAAACTTAATTTAAGCTGCTAAGGTTTCCTTGGTAGTAGAAAAAAATAGTTCCCGCCGTAGCATTTGTTATGTTTCCTGTCACAAGCAAAGGAGCATCTCCAAGATAAACTTGATTTGTGGCAGAGGTGGGAATATTGACTCCGTTTGCAGTAAATCCGGCAATCGCAGCAGTAATTGCAATATCATAACCTTGTTTTGCAGGTATCGTCCCAGATAAATTAACGCGAGAATAATTCATAAACTTCATTACACACAAAAATATCCTATGGAAATTACTATTAGTTATTTTGACCAAGAAGACAAAAAAAAGGAAATTACGCTAACAGTTGATGTTTCTGCTTATTTTGATTGCATTGGGCCTTATGAATATTGGGGATTCAGAGGCTATGACAAAGGGGAGCTTTGCGTAGAGATCAATAGTGTTTGTTATGATAAGAACGGCTTGCCCCAAGACGAAATAGAAGAAATAGAAAAATATTTAAAAACTCAGGAATTCCAACAAAAAATTTACGAACAATATCTTGACGATCAGCAGTCTGCGAGAGAAGATGCGGCTCAAGCTGCCTATGAAGCTCGCATGGAAAATAACTATTGAATTTCCAAAAAAAACTTCTTGCTTCCTACCAAAAACCCACTAAACTCACGCCTGACATGAAAATCATTGACCTCATTGCTTCCCAAGCTGGCCTTGCTCGCTTCGCCAGCTTCACCTACTGCTCCCGTTCAACTGGCGAGGTCGCCAGATACACCTTGCAACTGGGATTCAGCTACCGCAACATCCTCCAGAAGAGCATCATGGAGCTTGAAGTAGAAAGACAAATTATGAATGATTTGCCTCGACAAGCGGCAGACCAGATTCTCGCCTCACTCAAGGCAAGCCTCGACGGCACACAAAACAAGTACACCAAGAAAGACATCTATCAGGATTACAAAGACGCTTCTGGTAAGACTATTCAAGGAATCAAGGTAAACAAGAACGATAATAGTCTAAAGATTTTTGGATTAGTCACCTCCAAGGTCCAGCTTACCCCGCCTGTTACTCCCTACAAGAAAGCGAATAGCGCACCCTTGACTATCGAAAAAAATCGCATTACTAAAACGCTTCCTATTGGACGTTTTCGTGAATTTGCTCTTGATAACTTGGCTATGGCTAAGATTGATGGAGAGACTTTGATTCTGGAATGAAAACTAAATGGCCCCCGCATAACATGATTATCATAGATAAAGCGGAGCTTGAACTATTCAATCTATCTTATGTTATTTACAGAGATTCTGATATTGTTCAATGCGTGAAGCATAACCTTGAAATCTGGGAAGTGGCACAATTCTTGGGCGGCAACTAACAATTTAAAGAGAAGTAAAATAAAGGTAATGTAGCGGAGTTTTAGCTTTTCCCTCTGGTCATTTGACCGCCTGTTTGGTAACTACATAAAAGCCAGACCTTCTCTCTAATAAGTCAGATTCTTTCAATTTCATAAAACATTAACTAAAATGAGCGACCAATACAAGCCTAGTTATACTCAAGGATTCGCATGGTGGGATGCTGCTGGATTAGATATCCCGCAGGGAACTTGCACTCAAATACATAATGCGTTCAAGGCATGGGAAAAGCGTCGAGGCTTTGCTGATCCTAACAACAAAGATCGCCCAGAGCCTACCGTCAAATTGAAGGGCAGCGCATTGAGAGCAAAACTCGCTCTTCAAAACAAGAAAAAGATGTTGGCGGCAGAAGCTGAGAAGCAAGTCAAAAAAAATGCTAAAAAGAAATTGGCGGCAAAGGCAAAGCCCACTACGTTTGCTCCCGACATTGTTGGCAAGCGATACAGCAGCTACAACAACGCTCAACGCAAAATCAAACAATACATCGAAAAAAACTATCTCATTATTCCTAAAAATTACGAGTTTGGCGTGAGTAAGATTGACTGGGGCTCCTACGAGATTACGAGCAAACAAATTTAATACATTTTAAATCCGCT
>Ga0194118_10005437_pt1 | contig 13281 bp, 11 predicted proteins | sample TA2MahsurfametaG_2_FD_148662 | JGI IMG/M metagenome (GOLD analysis project Ga0194118, IMG submission 148662) | Freshwater microbial communities from Lake Tanganyika, Tanzania - TA2015013 Mahale N5 surface | ecosystem: Environmental > Aquatic > Freshwater > Lake | place: Tanzania: Lake...
TATTTCAATTTTAGTGGATTATGATTATCGCGCGCTATGTTTTTAAACGGCTGAATTAAAACTTGGGGATTTTGTCAGATCTAGCTATTTAAATGTAGAAACAAACCATAACAATACCTCGGGGAACTGGCGGAAAAGCACTATTTTTGCTATCGTCTCAACGCCAAGCCACCAACGGTTATCATAACTACTTCAAATAAGCCATAATTCTTGCGGTCCAGCCTGAAGAATGCCGAATGGTTATCCAAGAAAAATGAGAATCATGCAATAAGGTTAGCTCGTTTATGTCAATGCTAGAAAGATGTTTCGGATAGGCATAACATTGCTCAAATTCAAGATTTCCATTTAGGTCGCATTTTTTCATTAACACTCCTTTTTCATGTTCCTCTATACGGTGAAATGCCCCCTCAACCCAACACGTTCGTCATATGCTATTAAATTCACTCGAAAGATTCTGTGCCTCGGTTAGTGGGGCGAAAGTAATGAGCAATAATAAAGTGCAGTAAATTTTTTTCATGTTCTAGTAAATAATTTTTAAAATGACAAGAAACTTGACTGAGTTTTGATCCCGACTCCGATTCAGATTAAGACCTAAAGATAGATTTTTTTGAATTTGGGATGTTGTCTTGAGAGAAAACGTGACCAATCGAACGGTTTAAAGTCGAAACCACAACTCACTTTGATTTGTCATCTTTTCGAGAAGCAATCCGATTGTTAGCACGCTTATGCTTCTGAAAATTATGAAGAAGTTTACTTTGTGAAAACTTCACGTCGACTAATCCATAACATAAAAACCGCAACAGCTGCACCCAATATCACTGTGCTAATGCGCTCCCAGCCTTCTAGAGAGAAAGAAATTCGGGCCAGGAAAGTCGCTAATACATAACCTGAATTGCGAATAACTAAAATAGTGTTTTGTAAATTTTTGGCACTGCTGAGCAGCAACAATACATCGACAAATGTGAGTAAAGTAAAGAACTCCGTATAGAAAATATGGGAAGGATTTTGCAAGGCGGAGTGGTTGTCCGAATAATTCACTAATTCAATGATCCACGACGAAAACGAATAAACTGAAAGCACCACGAAAATAAGTATTAAAATTTCAGAGAGGCGTTCCTTTAATTTAATAAAAGAGGCAGTAAGCTCAAATTTTATCTCGTGTCGTTTTGAATCGAGGTGGTAAAAAAACCACACCAAGAATAATAAAGCTACAAAACCAGTCAAATCTTTAATGAGTTCACTATTTATGAGTAATACTTTTCCTTCTGTAACCTGACCAATATCTTTGAAACAGTTTCGAAGTAGTATCAAAGCCATGATTTCTAATTGTTTTGCCACACTTTTTGTGTAGCTTTCTCGGAGGTAATAAATTAATAAATAAACCTCATACACAAGTAAAGAACTAAAAGGAGAGAACAAGGCAGCAAATGGAGAACCAAATAAATCTTCCGGGAAATATCTGGAATCCAAGAGGTCGATCTTAAGGGCAAATATAATAGCAGAGTGAATTAAAAAGGACGTTATACCAAGGTATAAGGTTAGCTTTTCAAAGTAAACTTTTGAGGCTTGCGTAAATAACATTCTTTGTATTTTACTTAAACGGAAACAAACAATTAATACTTATATTAGTTCACGCAATCAATTAATGCAAACGTTAAAATAAGCGGTTTAGCTCCCTGAAAATCTTTTTGGTTAATTATTTAAGGCAGTTCATTAATTTTTCAACGCTCGATTTGGCGTCTCCGTACAGCATCTCAGCATTGTCTTTATAAAAAAGCGGATTCTCCTCGCCTGAGTATCCAGCGTTCATTCCTCTTTTCATAATGATCACCTTTCCTGCTTTCCAAACCTCTATCACGGGCATGCCATAAATAGAACTTGAGGGGTCATCAATCGCACTTGGATTGACAACATCGTTGGCGCCGATGACTAAAACAACATCGGTTTCCACCATATCGTCATTTATTTCGTCCATTTCAAGTACAATGTCGTAAGGTACATTTGCTTCTGCGAGTAAAACATTCATATGTCCGGGCAACCTTCCTGCAACGGGGTGGATAGCAAACCGGACGTTTTTTCCTTGTTTTTGTAAAGTTTGAACCAATTCGTAAATCAAGTATTGAGCTTTGGCTGTGGCCATTCCATACCCGGGTACGATCACAATGGATTTAGAGACATTCAACAACTCCGCAACCTCTTCATGACCGAGGGAGGTAATTTCACCCTCAAGAACTTTTTTCTCTCCAATCTGAGGCAAACTGCTTTGGCCACTTGCAAAAATTACAGAGAAAAAAGAGCGATTCATTGCCTTACACATGTGCATGGACAATATGGCCCCCGAGCTACCAACTAAGGCACCTGTCACTATCAATAAATCATTACTCAACATGAATCCCGCTGCGGAAGCGGCCCAACCGGAGTAGGAATTCAACATGGAGACAACAACGGGCATATCTCCTCCACCAATTGCCATAACAAGAGAAATACCTATGATACATGCAATTGCACTCATCGAAATCAAGTAAATCATTCCGATGCTGTTGTTTTGCTCAGAAAAGAAAACTATTCCCAAACCAATACAAAGGCAGAGCAAACCGAAATTCATCCATTGAAGACCATGAAAATTCCAAGGTTTACTTGGTAACTTCCCATCAAGTTTCCCCCATGCAATCACGGAGCCTGTTAACGTAATCGCTCCGATAAATACACCGATAAAAACCTCAACTAAATGTATCCCGTGTTCCACTCCAGTGAGCGCTTGTGTCGTGGAGTCGAGATATGACCCAAATCCAACTAAAACCGCAGCTAAGCCAACGAAACTATGTAATATGGCTACCAACTGTGGCATCGCCGTCATTTCAACTTTTCGCGCGACAACCAAGCCAATTACGGAGGCAATGACCAAGGATATAATGATGTACGAGTGTCCCTCAATGGTTTCTCCAAAAAGCGTTGCGATCACTGCGATAGTCATTCCAAGGATGCCGTAGAGAACTCCTCTTTTTGCAGTCTCTTGGGAAGATAAACCGCTTAAGCTCAGAATAAAAAGAATACAGGCAAATAAATAAGCTGCAGTTTGAATTTCTTTCATTATGATCATCTTGTTCCCTTATTTTCTAAACATGTTTAGCATCCGGTGTGTCACCAAAAAACCGCCAACAATATTTATGAAGGCCACAAAAATAGCAACACACGCCAATACGGTCATTGGGTTTGAAAGTTCGTATTTTGTTTGTAACAAGCCCCCAACAACAATGATCCCGCTAATTGCGTTTGTAACGGCCATGAGAGGCGTGTGCAAGGCGTGGGAGACATTGTTAATTACCTGCCATCCAACGAAAATTGCGAGAACAAAAACAGTAAAATGTTGAATAAAAGAAGGAGGCGCAAATCCTCCAACAAGGAGCAACAAAATTCCCACCGCACAGAGACCTAATAGAGTTGATACCGCTGCTTTCTTTGACTTCTTTTGTGCCTGAATTGCGAGCATTTCCGGACTAAGGTTATTTTTTTTCTCACCGCTTGCCGCACTCGGACTGACTTGAAGGGGTGCCGGCGGCCAATTGATTGTTCCGTTGAAGGTAACCATAGCGCGGGAAATAATGGCATCTTCCATGTCAATTTTAAAGTTTTCCGCTTTGCCCATGTCATCGAGTAAATGACACAAGTTATTGCCGTATAATTGTGATGCTTGATTTGGTAAAGGGTTCACTCGACCTACAATAGTGACACCGTTCGAGGTGGTATATACTTCTCCATTTTTCGTTAATTGACAATTACCCCCGGTAGAAGCTGCAAGATCTACTATTACTGAGCCTGACTTCATGGCTTGCACGTGGTAATCCATGATCAATTGAGGTGCCTGGCGTCCTGGAATTTGTGCTGTTGTGATAATAATGTCTACTTCTTTTGCTTGTTCGAGAAAGAGCTTCATTTCTGCCTCGATAAACTCCGGGCTCATTTCTTTGGAATAGCCGGAGGATGTCGCACCGTCCTCATCGATTTGAACAGTGAGGAAAGTAGCTCCCATGGATGCGATTTGCTCCGCTACTTCTTTACGTGTATCGAAGGCTCGGACGATGGCTCCCAACGAATTTGCAGCGCCAATCGCGGCCAAACCGGCAACCCCTGCGCCAATAACTAAAACTTTAGCGGGCTCAACCTTTCCGGCTGCTGTTATTTGTCCATTTAGGAATCTTCCAAAATAAAATGACGCCTCGATAACCGACCTATATCCCGAAATATTTGCCATCGAGGAGAGCACATCCATTTTTTGTGCTCGGGTAATCCGTGGAATTGAATCCATGGCAATGGCATTTATTTTTCGATTTGCCAATGCATCTAAAAGATGCGAATTTTGAGCCGGCCAGAGGTAACTCAACAGGACAATACCCTCTTTCATAAGACTGATTTCATCCAAGGTGGGCTCTTTCACCTTTAATACGATATTTGAGTTTTGATAGATCTCAGCAGCCGTTTCCTTTAAGATTGCTTCTGCAATTTCGAACTCGTCATCAGAAATACCGGCTTTCTGACCTGCTCCCTTTTGAACACACACTACAAACCCTTGCTTTCGCAACCTTTTTATGGTTTTTGGAGTTGCTGCAACTCTTAGTTCATCAGGAAAAACTTCAACAGGAATGCCTACAATCATGTGCTTGTTTATTGCTCATTCGAAAATTAAAACGCTTATTTAAGGTAATTTTTAAAGTACTTGTAGCAACAAAAAAATATTGCAAAATGTTTATCCGTGTGTCCGGAAAATTTATAATTTTTTGAGCAATTTACTCCTTTTAACGGTTCCAAGGTTTTTTGTAAAATTTGTTCTAAATTAAGGATGCCGAATGGTCAGTATTGCTTTTAAACTGTATTTTGCTATTGCGTTGAAGTTAGGAGCAGCATTAAATGGTGTCAATTTGTTTTATCAGGTCGTGATCCATCTGCGTTATCTTACCTGCGCTGTGTGTAGTAGTTTGAACTCGCACTTGGTTATAGTTGTGCATAAAAATTTCGGGATGGTGATTTAAACGCTCTGCTATTTCTGCCACTCTATTCACAAAGCACATCGCGTCCGCAAATGTCTCAAAAGAGAAATTTTTCTCGAGAAAGTTGTCTTTAATTTGCCATTTCATAAGTCTACGGTCAAATTGATTTTTGGCAAAGATTACAAAATAATTCAAAATTCTATTTCTGATCGCTTTTAACATTGCAGGTCAGAAATTAATATCATATGAATGAGGCGATGAAAGGAAACTTTCGAGAGAAGCATCAAAATTAAAAGAGAATACGTATTTTGGGTGTAAATTGATATGTTGTAAATCATTGGTGAATTATAAAACTTGTAGCAAACTTGAAGCAAGAAAAAACAAAAAACCCCTAAAACATTCATTATCGATAATTTCAGGGGTTAATTTTGTTGGCGGAAGATCTGAAATATCGAACATGTTGAGGGAAGATATTGAGCGAATTTCAAATACAACTTTGAAGTTTTAAAATCGGTTCTAATTGGGTGTTTGAATTTATTTGTTATGTTTGGGAATTAATTGAATCGCACATTCTCTTTGGACTCAATCAGGAAAGGAACAAGTTTCTGTTGTTTTTAAACTCCGATAATTTCACTTTTGTGTTTTCACTTCTTTGGTTTGTTCTTTCCTTATTATTCTTTTCTTTTTCCCTTCTTTTTTGGTCTGGAGTATTACTTCTTCATTATTTTATTTTCTGGAAAAAAATCAAACCCTATTTGGATCTGAAATTTCAGACGGAGAAGGATAATGCGGAGATGAGGGAAATAATTACCGAAGTAAAAAATAAATTAAGGCTTCAAAAGTAACTCACCGATTCCCTTTTATCAAAAACCAATCAACCCAAGCATCCATTTGTAATACGGAGTTTGGACGAAGGAGAATTTCACGTTTGTTATCTAATAAAAACATCGTTGGTGTACCGAAAACATAGTAAGATTCAACAATCGGGCTATCCCATTTTTTAAAATCACAAGAGCTGATGAAAGGAAAAGAACTGATGAAATGACATTGGAAGAAGTGGAACCTTTTAAGATGTCTGATGAAGTTTCACAACTCAAATTCTCGGATGGAAAAATATTCACCATTGCCTATATTTAAATCAATATTAGATTTTGCAGAGGCAGTCACAACCTCAATGTTTATGCTATCAATTAGTTCATTAAGTTAACTTACAACGGCTTTAAAACGCAAAAAGCCCAGTCCAAAAACTGAGCTTTTTCGCGGTCTGGACGGGACTCGAACCCGCGACCCCCTGCGTGACAGGCAGGTATTCTAACCAACTGAACTACCAAACCGTTTTTCTATCTTTTAAGACTTTCGCAACAGCGAAATTAGAAAACGTGTATGCTTAAAAAAAGCAGAGCAAAAGTATAAATTCTTTTTGAAATATGCGCGAATGCCGAAAAATTAATTTCGTAAGATTTTACCGAATTTTACTAAACTTTCAAGTCTCTCGAGGGTTTTTCTTTCTGCACATAACTCCACAAAAGCTTTACGCTCGAGATCGAGCAGATATTGTTCTGAAACCAAGGTGTTCTCCGATAAATCCCCTCCACAGAGTACATAACCGAGTTTCTCAGCAATCAGTTTATCGTGTTCAGACATGTAATTTCCAGAAAACATGGAATTTGCTCCAACATAGACAATACCCAGACCCTCTTGCCCAACTACGGTGATATTTTTTTCTCTTTTTGGAGCAACATACCCTTTGTTTGCTAATTCCAAACATGCTGCTTTAGCGCGGGCCAACTGGTATTCGCGACTTACTACAACTTCGTCAGTGCCAACTCTTAAATATCCTAAATCAAAAGCCTCGTGTGCCGAAGTTGAAACCTTAGCTTGTCCAATTGTCAGGAATCTTTCCCGCAATCGATTCATTTTTATATCTCCGGTGATGTATTCATCTGAAAGCCTTTTGGCAAACTCTTTCGTTCCAGCACCTGCCGGAATTACCCCAATTCCAAACTCTACCAGACCAATATACGATTCAGCATGTGCCACAACTTTATCCGCATGCATACACATTTCACAACTTCCACCTAAGGTTAGGTTGTGTGGCGCAACGATGACGGGTGCGTTGCAATAGCGCACGCGCATCATTACATCTTGAAAAGCTTTTACAGCAAAATTTAAATCATCAAACTCCTGTTCTGCTGCCATCATAAGAATCATTGCCACATTGGCGCCTGCAGAAAAATGTTGTCCTGTATTTGAAATAACAAGGCCTTTGTAATCACTCTCAGCCAAATCCATCGCCTTATTCATACCTTCAATTACACCGGCCCCGATGGAATTCATTTTTGTGTGAAATTCCAAGTTGATGATCCCATCGCCAATATGAACAATGGTAGTATCGGAATTTCCCCATACTTTATTTTCACTTCGCAAGACATCCAAGTTAACAATGTCCTCGCTTCCCGGGGTGATTTGATAAGACTTGGTTCCTAAATCATAAAATAATCGTTTTCCGCCTTCTATTTTGTAGAAAGAATCGCAACCAGCGGCAAGCATTTCGTTCACCCATGGCCCAACAGCAAAACCTTCCGCCACTACCAAGTCAATCCCTCTTTGTAAACCGATCATATCCCAATTTTCAAAAGGCCCGAAAGTCCAGGCATATCCTGTACGAATGGCATCGTCTACGCTAAATAGAGCCTCTGAGATTTCAGGAATTCGTTGGGAAGCATAAGCGAAAAGGGATGCAAAATGCTTCCTAATCAGATCCCCCGCTTTTGTTTTATCTGACAATAAAATGGGTAAACGCGATTTTAAATCAGGCATAGATTTTACCATTTCTAGCAGTGGTAATTTCGGTTTTTGCATGGGGTGATATTCCAATGTTTCCAGATTCAAAGCAAAACGATTGGTTTTTCCTGAGGTATCTTTTTCTTTGTAGTAAAATCCTTTTTTCACTTTATCACCCAAAAACTTTTTCTCAATAAGGTGATCTAAAACTTTTGATGGCTTTAGCGCATTGACCATGGCATCTTCTTTCAAATTTAGCTTTAACCCGTTCGTAACATTATACGCCGTATCCAAGCCAACGAGGTCTGCAAGTTTAAATGTCCCTGTTTTTGGGCGCTCCAACAAACTCCCCGTTAAAGCGTCAGCCTCTTCTATACTCATACCGAGCTCAAAGGTTAACTCCATTACTTTTGCCATTGAATAGACACCAATCCTATTGCCTATAAACCCAGGTGTATCCTTACATAACACAGTTTTCTTCCCAAGCACACGACGACCGTAATCCATCAAAAAATCAATGATTTCACCAGACGTTTTGGTTGTAGGAATTATTTCTAATAACTGAAGATACCTCGGAGGGTTAAAAAAATGGGTTCCACAAAAGCATTTTTGAAAATCCTCGCTCCTTCCTTCCGTCATCAAATGGATGGGAATACCTGAAGTATTTGAAGAAATCAGGGTACCTGGCCTGCGGTATTTTTCTATTTTTTCAAATAGCGATTGTTTGATATCCAAGCGCTCAATAACTACCTCAATGATCCAATCACAGGAAGATATTAATTGTAAATCATCGTCAAAATTTCCTGTCTTTATCCTCGAAACAAAACTTTTTCTGTAGATTGGCGACGGATTGGACTTAACAGCAAAATCAAGCGAGCTATTTACGATACGGTTTCTGACAGCAGGCGTTGCCAGCGTCAAGCCACTTTTTTCTTCATCACTTGTCAGTTCATTTGGAGCAATATCTAATAAGACGACATCGCAACCTACATTTGAAAAATGACATGCGATTCTCGAGCCCATAACACCGGATCCCAAAACGGCTACTTTTTTTATGTGTCTATTCATTTTACTCATCTTTTATTAACTCTAATTCTAACATATGTACTGTATTATCTAAGACAGTCATCACTTTAAAAAATGTTTCCAACTCTGTTTTTGTCAATTTCTTTTGACACATTGAATTGAATTCAATTAAGAAATCTCGAACGACTCTGCGCAATCCAACTCCTTCCTCAGTCAAAAAAATAAATACTTTCCGTTTATCTTTTCCATTAAAACTACGGCGAATCAATTTATTCTCCTCCATATTTTGGAGTGTACGGGATAAGGAGGTGGGTTCCATTCCCATTTTCGGGCCTAGTTTTGTACTCGGCGTACCGTCTTTTTCAACCATCATGAGAATGAAGCCTACAGAGATTGTAACGTTGTGTAATGCAGCTTTTTGGTTGTATAAGCGCGATATCCTATGCCATAGGGAACGAATTGTAAAATCAATAAATGGGATGTTTTCCTTGGCCATCTCAAGAATAAATGTAACTAAAATAATTATGCATGCATAGAATCACCAAAATTTTTCGGTCACTCGAACGGTACCTTTAAAATGTGCCACTCTTTTCTCCTCTTGATTGGTGATAAATACCTCGTACACGGCAATTTGATTACCAACGTGAATTTCCTTGCTTTTTGCAAGGAGAATATCACCTGCATTCACGCGAGCGAGGTGTGTAATATTTGTATCGACACTCACACATTGCTTCCCACGGGAGTTTGAGGCGAATGCTAAGGTGGAGTCAGCCAAACTGTATGTAATTCCGCCATGAGCAATACCAAAACCGTTAGTCATTTCGGTCAGCACTTGCATGGTCAACTCGCAATAGCCCAATTCTACGTTTATCACTTTCATGGTCAAGAGGCTACTGAATGCATCTTCTCTGAGCATGAGATCAACAATTTCACGGGGACTTTTCATAGGATTTCTTGAAGCGAGAATGCTTCTTTTAGCCGCACACCTTTCTCGGTGTTTTGGAGGGTGCAACATTCGTATTGACTGTCGTGCTCGAAAAACAAAATAAATTTCTTATCGGCGGCTTCTTTTAAAAATTCACCTTTTTCAGCGAGCGTAATTAATGGCCTTGTATCATAACCCATTACATAGGGGAGTGGAATGTGGCCAACACTGGGTAAAAGATCAGCCATAAAGACGATGGTTTTTCCTTTGTAAGAAATTTGTGGTATCATCATAGAGTCCGTGTGTCCATCAACAAAGCGGATATCGATATTTGGAAATGCTTGATGGGTAAAATTCTCTTTTCGTGCGATGAATGTAAGTTGTCCGCTCTCTTGAATCGGGAGAATATTTTCACTCAAAAAAGAGGCCTTTTCCCGTGAGTTCGGTTGTATTGCACACTGCCAATGGGAAGATGAACTCCAATACCGAGCATTTTTGAAGACTGTTCGGTAGCCATCTTTATTTTTATTCCATGCAATGGCTCCGCCGCAATGATCGAAATGCAGATGAGTTAAAAGCACATCAGTTATGTCATCAGCATGAAAGCCTAGTTTCTCTAGGTTCCCATGTAACGTGTCCTGACCGAATAAATAATAATGCGCAAAAAATTTTTCGGATTGTTTGTCACCAATTCCTGTATCAATTAAAATCAGCCTGTTTTCGTCCTCAATTAGGAGACACCTCATGGCCCAGGAGCACATATTTAACGCATCGGAAGGATTCGTTTTCTGCCAGATAGTTTTTGGTACAACACCAAACATGGCACCACCGTCAAGTTTGAAGAATCCTGTATTCAAAACATGAAGGGTCATTATTTTTTCTCCTTTTTTTCGTTGCCTTTCGTTTTCAAATTTTTTGGATCGGGAGCTGCTTTTCCTTGGATTGTGGTGTTATTTTGTTCCGGTTCTTTGATGCTGGGCGCACTTACTTCAGGTGCATCTTTTTTGATTTTTTCCAAATCGGCATCATTTGATTCAATTTTGGAAGCTATTTCTCCTTCTTTTTTAGAAATTTTTTTACCAACTGCCTCTTCTCCTTTACCGCATGCAACGAGTAAAATGAGTGTGAGGGTGTATACTGTTTTTTTCATGCTTGAAAATTATCTGGGTGTAAAATACTGAAATTATTTAATTCTTACACGAAAGTAGTAACAAAATAGACACAACGAGCTATGTAAGATTTAAAATCGACTGTCAAAGAAATTCTTGTTATATATTTGCACAGAAATCAATGGAATAAAATTTAAATTCCACTGAGAAAGGCCCGGATCATGATTTTATTCAAATTTAGGTTTAAAATAGCATTCTGGATAAGCCATATAACAAAGCCCACGTGGTGAAATTGGTAGACACGCCATCTTGAGGGGGTGGTGCCAACAGGTGTGCTGGTTCGAATCCAGTCGTGGGCACAAAAGAAGTCTAGCACGCAGTGCTGGACTTTTTAGTTTTCAGACAAATCCAAATTCTATTTGAGGTTTGGCAAAACTAAAAACGTCAATTGCTTCGCAGAAGCACAGACTTTATGCTTGAGTTAGACCGCCTATTTTGGTTCTTGAAATAATCCAGTCGTGGGCACAAAAGAAGTCTGGCATTGCTGCCAGGCTTTTTTTTATTCGTAGGATTTAATATACCATACAATTGGCATTAAGAATGAAATATTCTGCGTTCAGAACAAAAAAATCCCCCTTGATTTTATGCACCAAAAACCCTTGAAAAGATTTTACTTAATTTTTTTTATGAAATAAAATTAAAGTTACTTTAGCCGAAAAATAATAGATGTCAGATTCTAGGCACAGAATTTCGCTGGCAGGAGTGCTCATCACGACGGGGATTGTCTTTGGAGATATCGGAACTTCACCCCTCTATGTTTTTCAGGCGATTACCGGGGGAGGAAAAAACATTTCAGAACCTTTTATTTTAGGCGGTCTTTCCTGTGTAATTTGGACCCTCATTCTATTGGCTACATTCAAGTATATCTTTTTTGCCTTAAACGCCGATAATAAGGGAGAGGGGGGAATTTTTGCTTTGTACGCTTTATTGAGAAATAAAAATTACAAATGGGTAGTGATCCCTGCTCTAATTGGTTGCGCAACGCTCATTTCAGATGGATTTATAACCCCTGCTATCTCTATTTCTTCGGCCGTAGAGGGATTAAATAATGTGAATCCTGACATACCGATTATTCCAATAGTCGTCTCAATTATCGTGGTTTTATTTTCCTTACAGCAGTTTGGAACAGCAGCGATTGGAAAATTATTTGGCCCCATTATGCTGATATGGTTTTCTTTTTTAGGGTACCTTGGGTTGATAAATATCTCAGAAAATCCCATGGTACTCCAAGCGTTTAATCCATACTACGCGTACAATTTGGTAGCAAATATTGACGGTGGATTTGCGGTGCTCGGTGCCGTATTTTTATGTACAACAGGGGCTGAGGCCTTGTATTCTGATATGGGACATTGTGGAAAAGGAAATATTCGCATCAGTTGGAGTTTTGTCTTGGTCCTTTTGGTAATCAACTACTTGGGTCAGTCTGCCTTGATTTTATCGGATGGGTTTAACTTAGGTCCCAATGAAACAATTTTCTATTCGATGGTGCCCGATGATTTGTTGTATTTTTCGATTGCTATTGCCACCGCTGCGACCATAATCGCTTCACAAGCTTTGATTACGGGAGTTTTTACCTTAATGAATGAGGCGATCAAGCTAAAACTTTGGACCAACCTAAAAGTGAAATATCCCACGGATCATCAAGGTCAAATTTACATTCCATTCATCAATTGGTTCGTGATGCTGGGTTGTTTATTGGTTATCTTCATCTTTAGGAGGTCTAGTGAAATGGAGCATACTTATGGTCTTGCCATTACGATCGACATGGTGATGACCTCCATTTTACTTGGCTTTTTATTGTTGTTAAAATACCCTCGAATCAAGCCCTACTACGTTGTCATATTTTCTATTTTTTTAGGCATTGAAGGTGTTTTTCTTATATCGAGCTTAGGTAAAATCATCTCAGGGGGTTGGTTTACCTTAATTTTAGCAACCACCTTCTTCGTCATTCTTTACCTTTACTACAAAGCCAGAGAACTTAGAACGAGTATTACGGAATATGTACCGATGAAAAAAGTAATACCGCTGATTAAGGCGGTTAATAATGATTCAGGGATCCTGCATGAGGCCACGAATTTGGTATTTCCAACACGCTCCAATTCCTCAAATAAATTAGACCTTACCGTTTTTCACTCGCTTTTTAAAAAGAGGCCAAGGAAGGCTGGTGTAATTTGGTTTTTACATGTTGATATTTTAAATGAGCCTTGGGGAGTTCATTACTCAGTCAATGAAATCATTGATAAATGTTGTTATTATGTGAGCCTTCAGCTCGGATTCAAGGAAGAGCACAGAATCGAATATATGATGAAGAAAATCCATAACAAAATGGTTGAAAAAGGGGAGTTAAATGGTCAAAGTGTATTCAACTCAGTCAGGGGAAAAATAGACGAGG
>Ga0194118_10005439_pt1 | contig 13278 bp, 2 predicted proteins | sample TA2MahsurfametaG_2_FD_148662 | JGI IMG/M metagenome (GOLD analysis project Ga0194118, IMG submission 148662) | Freshwater microbial communities from Lake Tanganyika, Tanzania - TA2015013 Mahale N5 surface | ecosystem: Environmental > Aquatic > Freshwater > Lake | place: Tanzania: Lake Tanganyika...
CAGCGGCTGCCAATCGACGTCGCGCCCGGTGGGAATGCCTGGAATACGCTCTCCCAGTGGATCCTGCGGATACAAATGTGCACCAGGCGACTTAGGCTGCGCGGCTGCCTCAGTTGAATTCTTGTTCACACTCATGAGAGAGTTATCCTTTGTGGTCGTGGCCTTCAGGCCGCTTCATACCCCTGAAGGCCGGACAAGATCAAGGTTTGCATGCAAACGCACCGAACCCCGCGTAGAATGAGGCGCGGGAACGGGGGTGGCGTGCCAATGCGCCCCGCAACCGCATTTCCACTGAAAGGAAAAGCAATGAAATTGTATTTTTTGATCGTCCTCGCAGCCCTCTTTTACAGGACAGAAACCATGGCGATTGAAGAACCCAAATTTACCGAAAAAGTCGAGTATAAGGATTTTGAGATTCGCTCGTACGAAGCCATTCTTGCGGCGCAAACCGAAGTGAACGAGGAGTTCGATAACGCAGGCAACAAAGCCTTTCGGGTGCTTGCGGATTTCATTTTCGGCAACAACACCGCCAAAACAAAAATCGACATGACTGCACCGGTGGTACAGAAAAGCGCGAGAGCTGAGAAGATCGCCATGACAGCCCCAGTCACGCAAAGCAAAGCAGCCACAGGCTACGTAGTGCAGTTCACCATGCCTAAAAATTACACCCGCGAAACTCTTCCTCAACCCAACGACCCAAGGGTCAAGATTGTTGAGATCCCGGCGCGAAAAGTAGCTGTTTATGCGTACACTGGCTCGTGGTCGGAGGAACGCTTCAACAGCAAACTTGTTGAGTTTCGAAAAGCATTGGAGCGGGAAAAAATCGCAACCGTGGGAGAACCCACCTTTGCACGCTTCAACTCCCCCTGGCAGCTCCCGTTCTTCCGGCGCAATGAAATTTGGCTCGAGGTGGTGCAAGCAAAGGCTGCGATACCTCCAACACAAGAGCGCTGCAGCGGAGCCTCGTGCGCTTCAATCAAAGAACTCGGTGTACGGAAGTTTGAAATGGCCGAGAAGCTGAACCTTCAGATAGCCACTCTTGCCGGCGGATGCTTTTGGGGATTGGAAAAACTCCTCGGTGAAATTCCCGGGGTGGTGGACACGCGCGTTGGCTACAGTGGTGGGTTCGATTTGAAGGCACGCTACAACGATGTGCGGACGGGCAAAACGGGACACGCCGAGTCGGTGCAGGTGCTTTTTGATCCGCTCGGAGTTTCCTACGAAAAAATCCTCAAAGTGTTTTTCAGTATTCACGATCCCACCACCCTGAACCGCCAAGGCAACGATATTGGAACGCAGTACAGATCTGTCATTTTCTTTCACAACCCTGAGCAAAAGGCGATTGCCGAAAAGGTGATTGCGCAGGTGAATGCCTCAAAGAAATGGCCTGCCAAGGTGGTCACACAGGTGGAGGCCTTCCGCGGGTTTTCTGTGGGTGAAGAGGAACATCAGAAGTACCTGCAGAAGAATCCGGACGGGTACACGTGCCACTTCGACCGCAAGTTTGGGTTTTGAGGGTTAGGGATGAGCCGAGTGCGGCTCTGAGTGTGCCAAGCCGTCCGACGAGAGAAGGCATTTGCTCACGGAATCTGAATACGGACGCTTGCTTCAGAGCTCAAGCCACCGTCGACATCGAGAGCTTTCACCCTGAAGATTTCGGTGATGGTATTGCTGTTTACCTGGCACCAAGAATTACCCGTGGTATTATGCGTGAACCTCAGCTGGTCGTTCGGACCTACGTCGACCGGTGTTCCGGCCGCAGGGATGTTTACTGTTGTCCAAGCTCCTCCACCGACGGAAATCTGCAGTGTTCCGCGCTCGCACGGATTGGTACCGCCATTATCAGTACCGACGTGAGTCAGCGTAATTCTGAACTTCAGCGAGTTGCCAAGATAAATTGGATGCTCTTCCGCATCTGCTGCACCTGAGTTTGCGCGCAAGTTTGCGTATGTAATGTACCAGGGTGCTGCGCCAGAAGTGTAAATAAACTCAACAGGTGTGTTGATAGTTGGCACTGCGTTTGTTCCGCCCGCAGCAACAGTCAATGAAATCGTGCGTTCTGCACCCAAGGCAACACCATCGAAGGCCTTCACTTTGAAAAGGTCATATGTACCAGTTGCTGCATTCGTGTCGACAACAAGGTCGATACGCTCACCAAATGTAAGGATTGAGCTTGTAGATACAGCTCCTGTGCCCGCATAGGCTGTGATGTTTGTTGTGCCTTTCTTCAAGGTGCCTATCACAGCATTGAGGTTCGGATTGACATAGGTTACCACGAATGAAACCAATGATGTATCGGGGTCATAGGCACCGGTGAGTGTCTTGAGATCCACTGCACTTGCCACCGTACCGTTCGACCAAAGCTGCGTTCCACCCCTATTCACAGTGTAAGAGAAGGAAGCTGTAGCGTTGGTGTAGGCTGGTGTTTGGTTTGTTCCAGTAATTTCGACGCTCACCTTGGCACTCGTCAAGCTAGAATTGTTGGTGCTGTCGACTGCCGTCACGATGAATGCTTCAAAGGTACCCGTCGCGTTCTCGGGAGGATCCCAATAGAAACTCTCAGTGGTGGAGACTGTTCGTTGCGTGAAATAGCTCACCGTGCTGACAACACCCGAATTTCCGACGGTCAATTTCTGACCAGAAACAAGGTCTTCAACATAGAATTGCAGGTTCGTGGCGGCGTTAGCATCGTTGTCGTCCTCTGGGTCAGATGCACCCAACGCTGTCTTCAAGGCACTGTATGTAATTTCCTTGACCACGTTGCGGTTGCCACCCGTAATTGTCACAGATGTATTTGCGATTGTCGGAGGCTGATTCACGTCGCTGACAGCAACTTTCACAGTGAGAGTCGTATCTGCATCTGCGGTTCCATCGGTTGCACGGATCGTAAACGCATTGAGGTTACCCTGCGTGTTGGCATCAGGCGCCCACACAACTCGATCGCCCGGGCTCAGCAGGATTGCGGACGTGTTGCTGGCCGATGTGTACTCGGTGTTCCCCACAGTCAATTTACCTGTTGTCACACTCGGGATCTTGAAGCGCACGACGTCGCCGTCGGCATCGGTCGCGCCAGACAGAGTCTGCAGGGTTGAATAGAGAATCTGCAGCGCACCATTTTCGGAAGTGCCTGCCGTTCCACCGTCAACACCCAGCGTAAAGAAGCTGGTTGCTGTGTAGGTTGGCTTTGTATTTCCTGCACTCACAGGAACCACAATATTTGCCGTGGTATACGAGAAGTCTGTGCCATCGAAAATACGCACACTCATGGCCACATAGTTGCCAGTCAGGCCTTGCGACGGTGTCCAGTTTACGGTTGTCACTTCGTTCGCACCTGGACTCGAAGCCACCAGGTAAGGCATTGTTGCGACAGCACCTGGAACAGGATTGATAATGGTTCCTGTGTTTGATGTTTGCCGCAGCGTCCCGGAGCCCACACTTTCGATGCGGAACTTCAAGTTGGGGTTGGCGCCGATAGCATGTTTTGTTGGGCCGTAATCACGGTCAACAAACGATATCGCGTTGAAGACATCTGAAAAGATAATCGCCTTGTTCGAGTTCTTGGCAACGGAGGTCAATGCACTGGCTGAAGAAATCACAGGAGCATTGTTCACGGAGGCCAAGCTGACATTCACTGTTGCTTCAACAGCGCTCAAGTCTGTTCCATCCCACAGCTTCATCTTAAAGGCTTGCTGAATACCGTTGGCAGCTGATGCAGGAGTCCACACCAACGGTGCATCGCCCGGATACAAGGTTGGGAGGTTTCCGCTCGTAATGGTCACACCATTCTGCGACAGTGTTCCTGTGGCCGTGGGGATATCTGTGAGCCTGTATCCCAACGTACCGGTTTGAGAGTCATTGCCGGGGAAATACTGGAACAGAACATTGTAATCGATGTAGTAAGGAACGTCTTCCCGGCCACCGGGGATGAACGCAGCTGTGCTCACGAATGTTGGAGCTGTGTTGGCTGGAATGTTGATATTCACTGCCACTGGACTCACGCTTTCACTGGTGCCATCGAAGGCAACAACAGTGAAGGCTGCAACGTAGCCCACTGTTGCGGCATCTGGCTTCCAAATCAGTGAGTCTCCCGGATTAATCAGGGCATTAGCAGCATAGGGATTCGCGAAGAGATTATCGCCAAAGGCATAGAGATTCCCCTTCGTAGTGTCGATAGTCTTAAGCTTGAATTTGAGAGTCTGAGCTACCTCTGGAACCTCTTCAGCATCGTATGCATTTGTTTTAGCACGCAACGATGTGTAGGTGATTCCGTAATTTAAACCCTTCTGACCACCCAAGAAATCACTGATGGTTGTCAGGTAAGGCACCTGATTCACAGAGGCACCCGTGAACTGCGCGGTCAGAGTAATTTCGGCCGAGGAATAGTGAGAGTTGGTGGCGTCGTATGCACGCACTTTGAAGAGTGTTACGGCAGAACCTGTGGTGCTAGTGCTTGGAACAATAACGAGACTTTCTCCTTTTGCCAGCACGGCATTGGATGCTGGTCCTTGAGCAGGTGCATTCGCCCAAGCAACAATATCCTGAGAGCCCTTCTTCAAGGTTGAATTTTGAGTATTGGTGACCACAAAAGTCACGAATGGGTTGTCGCCACGCACAAGGTTCAGGTTGGACTCAAGCCAATCATACGTTACCGAGAATGGCGTATTCAGAGTGTATGTATTGCCTAGGCTCTTGGTTGTACCACCACCCGTGACCGACAACGCTGGTCCGACAACAGAACCAGAGTCAATTGTCATCTTGAGCAATGCTGTGTTCGTTGATTGTTGACCCGCTTCATCCACAGCCCGGAACTCAAGAGCATCAAATGTGACTGCGGGTGAGCCACCCTCATTGGTCACGGGCTTCCAATAGAGACTCTTTCCATTGCTGATGTCCTTATTTCCTGAGCCATACAGTGGCGCACCCGTTGATGCGTTCTCAATTGCTGCTGCGTTGGCAAGTCCGCTGGCACCAATGCGCACAGCCTGGCCGCTCAGCACTGTCGAAACGCGTACTTTCATGTTTGCCGGCGATGTTTCATCGTCGGTTGCAGCCAGGTTGTCGCGCAGATCCGCAAACGTGACTTCTTTATAAGTATTGCGCGAAACACCAGTCACCGTATAGGGACCAACAATCTTCGGCACTGCGTTTACAGGCGTAATATCAACCCGAACCGTTACAGTATTACTGTCTTCTCCAGTCACTGTTCCATCAGCCGCACGGACGGTGAATGCGCTCTGCAGGCCATTTGCATTCGTTGCCGGCGTCCACAATGCCCACTCACCCGAGCTCAGGAATGTGTTCGCGGGAATTGAAGATGCGGATGTGTAGGAGTTGCTACCGACGGTGAGAGTACCGCTGCTCACAGCCATAATTCTGTATTTCACAGGTTCTGTGTCTGTCGCTGGAACAGCCGCACTGAGTTTGCCATACGTTACTGTGTAGATCTGATTTTCTGCAACGGGGTCTGAGACCGTGTTATTCACTGTGACGGTGTAACCCTGTCCAACCACACCCGCACCAAGCACCGGTGCTGCATTGGTGTCGGTGACGTCAACCAGAATATCCCAAGCCGTTGTGGCATAAGAGGTTCCATCGAAAGGACGCACCGTCATGACCACAAAGTTTGTTCCCGCCGCATTGCTTGGAGGCTCCCAATAAACGCTTGTTACAGGGTTGGGTTCGGAACCAATGCTGCTCACAAGCATGGGCATCACGGCAGATGTGGATGTATCGATGATAGAGTTGTCGCGACGGAGCGTTCCCGAGCCAACGCGCTCAATGCGATATCGGATACTGTCTGACTCAGTGTCACTGACTTTGCCGCTGAAGAGGCCATGCAAAGTAGCATATGTGATTGTTTGGCCTTGGTTCTTGGTGAAATTCGACAACTTGTTTGGAGCTGCCGAAACCACCGGCACGTCGTTTACAGCCTGAACCGCAACCACCACCTGCGTTGGGTTTGCGGGTTTGTCGTTAGCATCATCCACAGGTTTGATTGTGAAGGCATTGATATCGCCATTCACATTCGCTGCGGGTGTCCATTCGAGATACCCACCCAGACTCAGCCTGCTGGTTCCCGCGACAACTGATGTGCTGACAGCGTTGGGAGCACCTGAATTGATGACAAGGCTTCCCGCGCTCACCGCGGTAATTTCATAAGAAAGGGGTCCTGCTTGATCGTCGCTTGCAGGATAGTTCAAGCGCAGGCGATCGTAGCTGATGCGGAACGGAACATCTTCCAAAGCTCCAGTGAGTTTCGAAGCACTGGTAATCGATGGAGTCATGTTGCCGCCTGCAAGCTGCACATACACTGGAATTGAGGTCAGGCTTTCCAAGGCACCATCATAGGCCACAATTGAGAACGCGTAGGTGCGGCCGGTCACGCCTGTGGGCGGTACCCATTTGAAGCTCTGACCTGAAGCCAAGACAGTGTCAATTGCCAACTTCGAGCCGTTGTCGCAGGGCGATGCAGAGCTCAAGCAGAAGAACGAACCCGCATCTGTATTCACAGCCTTGAGGCGGAACGAGAGTCCTGGATTGCTTTCGAGGTCGAATGCATCACTGCGTTCAGAGCCAATTGGTTTTGTGTAATCGCCACGAATGTCGGTGAACGAGACAGTCAATGCCTGACCCTTCACACCATTTGTAAAGTCACGCACATAGGTGAGCAGCGGTGCCTGATTGAAGGTGCTTACATCTTGCGTCACGCGAATGGTTACGTCAGAGGAAGAAACTGAATAGCTTTCTCCATCGAACACACGCACAGTGAAGAGATTGATTGGGCTGCCGGTGGTGGATGAATTGGTATACACCACCATGCTTTCGCCAGCTCCGATGCGCGAAAGTGCTCCGGGAGGATTGCTTGTGGTGGCTGTCATGTTGTCGGCGCCCTTCTTCAGAACAACGCCGGGTTCAATTGCGGTCACCACGAAGCTGAACACTGAGCCGTCAGTGTCTTGTGGTGCAACCTCGGTGACTAGGTCACTGTAGGTCACCACGAAGGGTTGGCCTACAGTTTGGTTCGCAAGCGATTGCGGTGCAGCATTACCAATTGTTGGAGCAGCGTTGGAGCCGAGATTCACATTAATGCGCACGGTCGCGATATTGGAAGATTTCAACCCACCTGCCACAGCATCCAGCACGCTGAGCTTAAATGCTTCAAATTCGCCGTTGGTATTCACTGGGGCTTTCCAGAAGAGGCTCTGGCCACTCCCGAAGTTGCTATTGGAGACTGCATTAAAGGGTGTTGCCGCAGCAGCCGCAGTAGCAACGCTTCCACCGCCTGCAGCGCTGTTGCCAATTCTCAATTCCTGATTCACGCTTGCAGACTCGACCTTAAAGACAAGATCATTGGTTGCCGTTTCGCCAGGAGCATCGCTGATAGCTAAAGCGTCACGCAGGCTGGCAAAGGTCATTTCAAAATACTGGTTACGTGTTGCACCTGAATATAAGTAACCAGACGCAAGGGTTGGAGCCGTGTTGGTGTTGTCTACGTTCACCTTCACAGTCACAGCAGTTGCGGTGTCAGCAAGAGAATCCGTTGCCACAATCTTGAAGGCGCTTGTTAAGCCACTGGTATTTGCTGCGGGTTTCCAAACAAAGCTTTCACCCGGGCCGACCTTCACTGTCGTGCCAATGACTCCAACGGTGTAGGTTGTGGTCACGCCCAGAGAGTTCGTAACAAGCAGCTCACCAGCAACGACCTCTGTAAACTTGAAGCTTATCACCTGGCTCTGAGCATCTGTAACACCCGTGGCACTCTGCAAAGTGCTCCAGCTGATAGGCAATTGACCATTCTTGCTGGTTCCATTCGCGAGCGTCACAGCATCGCTAACCACAAGGGCTGACCACACTGGCGCGGTGTTGAGTGCACCGATGGTGACCAGGATATCGAAGGCGGTAGCCGATGCATTTGCACCATCGAAACCGCGTACGGTCATGACAGTGTATGTTCCAGAGGCTCCGAGTGGAGGTACCCAGAAGACGTTTGAGGTCAAGTTCGTGCCCGTGGTGTTGGTGTCCACCAGGCTGTGTCCGGTTGCGCCTGTGATCTGTGTTCCACCCGCAGCAGTGCCCACACTCAGCGTTCCTGCACCTGCGCCCTCAATGCGGAACTGTGTGGTGGCAGGACCATCGGGATCGGTGATGTTGAACAAGGCCGCAACATTTGCGTAGCTGTAAGCGAGGCCTGCAGTGGTTGTGGGGGCTGTCAGGTTGTTTGCAGCAATGCGCGATAGCACAGGAGTATCGTTGACCGCTGTGAGGTCAACTTGAACCCATCGGCTTGCACTTTCCACATTAGATAGGTCAACCAGCGCAACTTCGAATGCATTGCGAGCAACACCGCTGACGTTCGCTGCAGGTGTCCAGGTCACCACATCGCCAGGCATGATTTCAGAGTTCGCCGAAAGTGTAGTGTTACCGTTCCTGAGTATGCCGCCGGCTGCAATCGATTTGATGCGATATTTGAGCGGTGTTGGCTGATTATCAACACCACGGTAATTACTGTTGAGCATGTCGTAGCTGATATTGTAGGGCACGTCCTCGAATCCACCTGTGAAGGGTGTGGACGTTGCAGCAGCGAATGTGGGTGCAGAATTGGTTGCGGACACCAACACATGAAGCCCTACCGAGCCCAGGCTCGCTTGCGTTCCATCATAAGCCGCAACAGTAAACGCACGCACACGACCACTCACACCTGTGGGCGGAACCCACTTGTAGGTTTGTCCTGGTTCAATATCGGGGTTCGGATTGAGTGCATTTGTCGCGCAATCCCCGACTGTTGTTTGCGCAGATGAGCACAACCATCCATTGTCAACCGACACAATCCGGAACTTCAACGACGGACTTGCAAGGTTTTCCTCAACATCAAAGGCATCTGTGCGCAGCGGTGAAGAGGTAAAGGGGGCTGTGCCGCGAATATCCGCATAGGTAAGTGAGTAGAGAGTGTCCTGCGTTGCGTTTTCAAGGTCACGGATGAACGCAATTGTCGGTTTCTCATTGGTCGCAGAGAAGGTCGCATTCACGATTCGTTCAGAAGAGTATGTCGTACCATCCCACGCACGGACACGGAACAGCGGCTGTGCTCCAGAAATTGTGCGAGAAGACACCACAACCACAGTATCCCCTGCACCGATGAGACTTAATGCATTGGGGTTTGTCGGCAGAGTTGTCGAGGTCACTGTGGTGGTGCCCATTTCCGTACCACCCAGTACAAGCTTCGCATTCGGCAACGAGGGCAACAGAGTTACCACGAGCTTGAAGGTACTTGGGTCGTCGACGTCAGAAGCACCAATTCCTGATTTGATATCCTCATATGTCAGCAAGAAGGGTACGCCTGCTGTTTTGGTTCCCACACTGTAATCGGATGCAGAGACTGGCGCCGCGTTGCTACCAACTGTGACGTTAACTGATACCTGCGCAAACTTACCAGATGAAAGACCTTGTGGGTCGAGCACAGTCACACGGAACGCTGGCGCAACGCCATTGAGGAAGTTGAGCTCTGGCTTCCAGAACAGCGAAGGTATTGTTGCCGTGCTTACGAGTGTGTTGTTGGTCGAACTCCAAAGATCAGCACCCACCTTCAACGTACCCGATGAAACATCCTGAATTTTGAAAATCAAGTTGTCGGCGTTGGTCGTTTCATCGTCAATGATGCTGAGCGCAGTCTTGAGAGTTGCAAAGGGAATATCAAGAAAGTCGTTGCGCATGCCACTCGAAATGGTTGCAGCAGCACTGTGCCGTGGAGCCGTGTTGGTATCCGAAACGGGTACCTTGACTGTCACTTCTGCGCTGTCTGCTGTGCCATCGGTGACCTTCAACTTAAAGGCTGCCAGGCCACTCGCATTGAATTCGTTAGCCTTGGGTGTCCACACCAGGGTTTGACCCGCTTGAAGAACGACATTCGCAGACACCAGATCAGCACTGGCCGTGTAGGTCGTTCCATTTACCTTCACAGATGCGGTATAGAGCGGATCGAAGCCTGTGAGACGCAATCCAACCACCTGACCATCAGCATCCTGAGCATCAAGAGCCGTCACAAGTGCATTCGCTCCAATTTCTAGGGCACCATTCTTGTGGGTGCCATTCTGGAGAGTGAGCGTATTCGAGGCATTAGCCACAGCGACCGAGAATGTTGGTGTCGCGTTCGAGGGAAGAACCTCAACTTTGATATCCAGAGTTGTGGCAGCAAGAGCCTGAGTATCAAGCACTCGAATGGTCATCACGGTGAACACACCTGATGCACCGGTTGGAGCACTCCAATGAATAGCGGTGATTGGCTTGTTCTGCCCTGCCACTGTCTTCACCAGTGTTGGCATGGTTCCTGATGGGTTCGCGAGATTTGGAGCTATGAGTGCACCGAGTGCTGAATTTTCGCGGAGCACACCAGAACCAACGCTCTCAATGCGGAAGTCATGCGAGCCTGCGGGAATCGCGCCCAGGTAGTCTGCGTCAGTGATATTCAAGAGCGCGGCAACGTTATCGAAGGTGAATGTGGTGCCGCTGTTCTTCGACACAGCAGCCAACATTCCACCGTTACCTGTCTTCAAGCTGGCAACGGGTTGATCGGGCACTGAGGTCACATTAACCCGCACGGTCTTCGCGAGTGAGCTCTCCGCACCGTTGCCATCCACAAGTTTCACATCGAATGCTTCGATCAGAGAACCGCTGGTGTTGGCAGCTGGTGTCCAGACAAGGTATTGTCCGACATCCAAAAGCGTTCCCACGACAGCCACTGCCCCCGCAGATGTTTGCAGCGAGCCGTTTGTACTGTTGATGGATGTTACTTTGTATTTGAGCGGAAGAACTTGATCATCTGAACCCTTGTAGTTCAAGCTAAGGGCGTCATAGGAAATAACGAATGGCACATCTTCCGATGCTCCAGCAAGAGCAGTCTCAGCAACGAAGGCCGGCAGCACATTAGGACCCGTGACGTTGATCCACACTGGAATTTCAGAAAGGCTCTGCAATTCACCATCGTATGCAACAACACTGAACGCCTTAATGAGACCCGTTTGACCCGAAGGAGGAGTCCAGTTGAAGGTATCGGCCGTGTCGAACAACGTGGGCGATGCAAAGCTTGGTTGGAGTCCGGGCGCCGAGCATGAACCAGAGCCACTGCAAAGCTTGCCGGTGAACACATTTGTGATTCGGAGTTTGAGGCTCAATGCATTTTTGTTTTCTTCGACATCGAATGCATCCGACTGCAACGGATTAACTGTATCCAGCGGATTACCACGAACGGCAGCATAGTTGATTGCAAAGGCAGTATCCTTGAGTGCACCGTTCAACTGACGCACGAACGTCAACGCAGGTCTTTCATTAGGTTTGGTCAGGTCGATTTTTAAAGTCTTGCCGACAGTAGAGTATTCGACTCCATCCCAAGCATAGACTGTAAACAGCGTCGTGGAGCTGCCAGCTGTGTTGGGTGGCAACACGGTGATGGCCTCATTCGGCCCAACGGTATTGAGCGCATCGGGCAGATCACTGCTGTTGGGATCTTCAACCTCAAGCCCAGTCACACCCTTCTGGAGAGTCACATTTGCAGCAATATTGGTGACAACATAGCTCACAAATGATGCCTCGGGGGAATCCGTGCCGCCAAGCCAGCTTTGCAAATCTGCATGTGTGACCCGGATGGGCAGGCCAGCAGGGCTGGATCCCATTGAGTAATTCGCAGCTGCGAGAGTGAACGTTGGCTTCGTATTGCTGGGTGAAACGGTCACAGGATTGCCTTGGTGCTCACCGCCTCGCCGCTGTCGGCATCAATCACACGAATGTTCATGACTGTGAATGTGCCCGATGCGTTCGTTGGCGGCACCCAGTAAACACTCTCCACAGTCGTGGTGTTGTTTGCTCCCGAGTGAACCAACAAAGGCATTGTCGAAGTATTCGAGGTATTTGGTGCAAGAGGAGAACCAGTTGCACTTGTGCCACGATACAAAGTTCCCGAACCCACACTCTCAATGCGATATCTCAGGGCGTTAGCAGATGTAGTTTCGGTGTCGGAGCCCAGTGCAGAAAGGTCAGAGAAGTTAATTTGCAACCCAGTATTTTTGCTTAATGCACCATTCACTGAATAAGCTGCTGCTGAAACAAACGTGGGCAAGTCGTTGATCGAATCGACCACAACGCTCACCTGTTGCTCAGCACTGAGCGCGCCCGCATTGTCCACAAGGCGAATCTTGAATGCATTCAGTGAGCTCGAAGCATTCGCTGCAGGAATCCAAGTTAAGGTTTCACCAGGGACAAACGTCGCAGGTGTCGATGTTGAGAGACCCACAAGCTGGGTCGCTCCCTTGAAGAGCGTGCCTGTTGTGACTTCTGTTAGTTGATAGGTGAGCGGTGTGAGTTGGTCATCACTGCCGGCATAGCTCGCAGCAAGTGTGCTGTAGGAAATCACAACCGGCAAATCTTCTTTGCCACCAGTGAGTGTATTCGCGCTCGAGAAGGATGGAGAAACATTTGCGGGCGTTACGATAAACGGTACCTGCACAGCACTTGCACTGAGAGCTGAACCATCCCAGGCGCGCACGGAGAAGGCATTGATTGTACCAGCGGTTCCCGCAGCAGGTTCCCAACGCCAGGTTTCGCCTGGTTTGAAACTACGAACACTAACTGAGTCGCCTATTTCCAACTCATCCAGAGGACCGGGCACCACGCGATACAACTTACCGCTGCCGATTGAGGTTACCCGGAATTCTAGAGTCGCACTCACTGCAGACTCTTCGGAGTCGAATGCATCTGTGCGTTGGCTACCATCCTTGAGATTGCGGTCGCCACGGAACTGGTCGTAGGTGAAATCAACTGTGCCGCCTACAGTGACTCCCGAGAAGGGCTTAACATAGGTAAGCAGAGGAATTTGATTCTGGGCAACCAAATTGACACTTACAATTCCCTCGGAAGTGGAATACTTGTCTCCATCAAACACGCGGACCCGGAAAATTTCTTTGGTTCCGCTCGCAGCCGCATCGGGAATTACCACAACCGTTTCACCGCTGCCAATCACGGCTGTGGCGATCGGCAACTCACCATCAACTGTGGTGGAAGATGTTAAGCTTTGTGTGCCTTTGCGGAGGCTGACGTTGGCAGTAGATGCATTATTAATCGTTGATATCGATGTAATGACCAGCGGCATGTAGGTACCATCAGTGTCGCTGATATTGAAGCCGGTCGCAGCAGCCAAATCAGAGTAGCTGATAGTAAATGGAACACCTTGGGCACTGCTACCGTAGCTCCAAGTCGTCGAGGCCATCGTTGGCGCAGCATTCGAACCAG